>Ga0131853_10001687_pt1 | contig 39350 bp, 39 predicted proteins | sample TergutLab28metaG_FD_92764 | JGI IMG/M metagenome (GOLD analysis project Ga0131853, IMG submission 92764) | Labiotermes labralis P1 segment gut microbial communities from Petit-Saut dam, French Guiana - Lab288 P1 (version 2) (version 2) | ecosystem: Host-associated > Arthropoda: Insects >...
GCGAAGACAAACGCATGAGTTGATATTGTTTAGTTTACACTCACAAATCCGTTTCTTACGCTGCCTAGTAGCAGTGACAACGGATGTACCGTCACCCGCTAGTTCGAGTTGATAAAGATTGATTAGTCCTTGTTGGACTGATGTTTCGGTGAATTCAGTTTTAAAGATTTCAAATAATCTTGAGAATGGTTGTTTTTCATCGAATGGTTCAAACTGAAATTTGTTAAGTAGCTCATCAACGGTAGTCTTAGTAATATCCTGGGCTTTGTCACAATCAGAATCTGGTTTCTTGACGGAAGATTTAGTTGGAAGTAGGTTGTGAGCGAGGTTTTTTATCTTGGAACAGCCAAAGTCTATCGTTGAAATCATAAAAGTTCCAGTACCAGGCGTATCACCGAAGTGAAAGCCACTAAGAATGGCATAAAGCGGATTAAGCTTAAGTTGTGTTGCCCAATTTGTGAATGAATGACATTTGAACATTATGGCAACCAAGATAGAGCGAAGCATGTTAGAAGGAAGTCTAGGTTTAGCACCTAAGACAGAGTAACAATCCCGCATTAAAATATCAACGGACGAGAAACCTTTGAAGTAGAATTGTTTGATAATATCCCAAATACCCTTATCAATTGAATCAGGGTCGGGGTAATAAATGCGTAGTTGTTCAAAAAGAAAGTTTTGATAGGCGGCATGCCCGCCAGAATTAATAGGTAACACAAGAATCACCAATATTGTTTTAACTTTATGAAATAGGCAAGAGAGTGGAGGTTCTTATAAAAACGGAGTGTTAGAACCCTTTATTATCAGGGGTTCGGCATTCCGAGAGGGTATTGAAGTGATTGGAGGTTCTAAATTTAATGACTTAGCTTATATTGAGTCATCAGCCAGTAATACTACTGCATGTTTTCAATCTTATCACTCCAGTATTCACATCATCATTACGGCAAATCAATCATAATCGAATCCCACTCTTCCACGATCTCTTTAATCGCCGCAGGAGCGTCATCCCCAGACCAATCGGCTTCGGCTTCAAAGTGCCAATCCACAATAACAGGTGTCACAATCAATTGCGTTGCTTCTTCGTGAGCGCGGTCAGTGATGAAGAACACACTTACCTGACTTTGATCGGCTGGATAAGCTGCTAGTGAAAGATCCATCGTTTCCAAATCCCAACCTGAATAAACCACAGCGTTACCCCACTCATCCGTCACTCTGATCCGAGGAAACTTTCCTATTTGCTCAATTCTGTCCATATCAACAACAAAATTAAAACGCATCCCCGCAGGCGAAAACGTCACATCTGTCAGGGTTATCAGCTCAAACCCATCGTAACTAATCGTTTGATCAATCACCAATTGATCACGCTCAACGATCTCCATCGGAACCTGAAAATGCCAGGGGCCAGCTGCCACCGTGTGATGTCCATATCCAATCTCTGTCATCAAATACGAGAAGCTCAGAAATAGTTCGATGTCATCTGTTTCAGGTAGTCCACCTGCGAAAAAGACCTCCTCAGTCATCATCGGATAAATCATGAGCATCATTAAAAAGCTATATTCATCAATCATAACAAAATCCCGCCATCTGATCCCTTCATCAACAGCGATCTCACGACCGTCAACGATCAAGTTCACCGAGTCCAATCGGTTAGTCACAAGACCAAAACTCGGATTATTCACAGCATGCTTACTTTCAACTAAGAACGCCACATAAATCTCATCGCCGTCAAAAAATAATTCGCTTAGTGTCACAGACACACCGTCAGAAACATACATCTCACCGATCACTGTGGCATCCTCAGCCAGGCCCAACATGCGCTCTGATTCATGCAAATCTGCTCTTTCAAACAACCCACCAATCAGCGGAATGTGCTGCGCTAAAGCGGGAAACGTGAGACCAAAAAACAGTAACCCGATCACAACCGCCGCGACATCTATCACTAGTCGCTGTTTCCATGTGCTAGCTCTTTTTCTCCCCTCAAGTCCTAGCGCAACAATCCTATCAATCGCCTGCTTCTCATCCACCTCATTCAAAAAATCTCGATCAACCATTTACATTAAACTCCTTTCGCAATAGCTTCTGTGTGGCATAAAAATTCGTCTTCACTGTGGATTCTGGTAATCCCATCGCTTCTGCAATTTGACTAAACGTGTAATCTCCAAATATTTTTAACCTGAAAATTTCACGACGGTCTTCGCTTAGTTGGTCGACAAATTCATTAATCTCATTAATTTCAACCTCTTACTCAATATTCGCATCAAACGCGTCTTCACCGATGACGTTTACAAGGGCAACCTCTTGCGAGGTCTTTTTATAAGCGGATGAACGATAGTAATCTGCTAGTCTCCGCTTTGCGATGCTATACAACCACGTTCTAAAAGAAGACTTCTTTTCATCAAAGCGATCAATGCTTTGTAGCAGGCTCACAAAAATTTCTTGTGTGATCTCCATGGCGATTTCTTTTTCTTTCGTGCGGTTATAAACGTAGCCTAGCATTTCACGATAATAATGCTTCACCAAAGCGTTCGCTGCTTTCTCATCAGCGCTTCGCTTCACCCTCCGAATCCATTTATTAAGTTGTTTTTCTGTTTCCACAAAGGCCGACCTCCTGTTCCTAATTTAACGACGTCATAAGTGTATTCGTCTAGCGCGAAGAAAAAAGTTTTAATAGACGATTAAATAAATGAAAAAACATTAAGCTTTAGCTTCACAATCAACTAAAAGCTCAATGTTTATATTAATTCTAAGCACCATCCAAATACAACTTAAACGCCATCCCGCTACCGTCCTCCACCGCGACGAATTCAAAATCTATCTGCAGCTGTCTTAATAATTGCTTCACGATGAATAACCCGAGGCCTGTGGCGTGTTCGGTGGTGTTTTGGGTCATCAGTGGTTTGAAAATTTCATCCACCTGTATTTTGCTCAAAGGGTCGCAGCTATTAAAGATGGTTAACACACCATCTTTGTAAGTGACTTTTACGTAACCTCCGATACGGGTGTAATTGGCTGCGTTAGAAAAGAGGTTTGACAGGACTTTTGCGAACAGGTGCTTTTTTATGTGGATGGCAATATTTCCCGGGACGTCTTCGGAATATGACAATTGTTTGATCATAAAGATAACCTCGTACAAATTGGATGTTTCTTTGATAAGGTCCGCGAGGTTTTCCTCAGCCGCCGGCTTTTTGTATTGCTCAGAGAGGTTCAGTGATTCTTTCGTCAACTGAATCGTTTTTTGCAGGAAATCGCGGCATTCTTCCAAGTATTGTTTCGGGTTGTCGTGATAAGGGGATACTTCGTAGATGATCCCTTCCAACAAAGCGTTTGCCGATGCAAGCGGGGTTTTCATTTCATGTGAGACCGATTGTAGGAACTCGATTTTCTTATTTTCGGCATCGGAATAGCGGCTTACTTCCTGTTCAAGTGTCACAATTGTCCCGTGCAATTGCTCGTATAGCTGGCTAATGTCACGACCCAACATCCCGATTTCATCCTGGCTTCTGGTCTCAATGGTGACGTTGGGTTCGAGTTTGCTCATCCGAGAGGTTGCCACTTGAATGTTTTTAATCGGGTTTGCGAGCCAGCGTGAAAAAATCAACGCGGCGATAAGAGCAAAACCAACAGAAAGCAAAACAGCGAAGGGATACATACTCATGATGACGACTTGAGCATCAGCGAGTGGGGAGAGGGGGATCGTAATTTCGAGGGTGCGATGGATCGCGCCATAGGGTGGTTCCTGAAGCCATACTGCATACTGAAAATTCAAATTCAAAAACGTGTACTCAAAATCAATGGCAGTAGCTCCAAAATCAATCATAGGCGCCATCTGGTCAAAAGAAATAACCTGAATGTCATAGCGAACTTCAGCTCCATCAACGCCAACCGTATAACCATCATCGGTGAGCTCAATTGTCAAACCGTTCGAACGATCAAAGTCGAGCACATCCACATTATCAGCAAGCCAACCATACTCAAGCTCATCGTTTTCATCAAGCACTCGAAAAAAAGTACTACTCCGATGTTCAAACACCCCCGCTTCATTTTGATATAAAACATGCCCATCCTCATCTAGCAACGTCATCGAAGAATTGGAATCGCCAAAAATAGTGTATAACACATGGATTTCATCGTCTAAGCTTTCCGAAAAACTAAGCGCATGCTCACCAGCACGAAACATCTGCTGATAAGTCGAAATCTTATGATTCTGATAAAACCCCGGCAACAACATGTAAATCAACGTAAACGCAATGAAAGTAACGCCCATCAACATGGCGGTTGTAATAAAAAAAGTTTTCCAAAAAATCGTGTACTTCGGTTTCATCCTCTGACTCATGCCACGCGTCCTCCTCACTCCTAAGCCCCAAAGCGATACCCGATCCCTTTCATCGTCACAATCATTTCCGGGCATAGCTTCTTCCGAATGTTTTTGATGTGCGGATCCAAAATGCGAATGTCGTTCTTATACTCCCATCCCCAGACAGATTCAATAATCGCTTCCCGAGTTAAGGTAATGGTTTTGTTTTCATACAACACTTTGATGATATTGAACTCGGTGGAAGTGAGCGGGATCAGCGTTTCATCCTCGGTGGTAACGGTATATTTTGAGAAGTCGATTAAAAACCCGTGAATGGCGACCACGTCATTCTGTGGATAAATCCGGTTCATCAACGCTTGAATGCGGCGTGTCATAATGAGGGGTGAAACTGGCTTATCCACATACTCATCCGCTTTCAAATCAAAAACGTTCAGCTGAGTCAGCTCATCATCCAGCGCAGTCAAGACAATCACAAGCACATTACTGTGTTTGCGAAGCTCTTGCAAAAAATCTAGCCCGGTACCATCCGGCAAATTCAAATCTAATACAACAAGCTGAATCTCCGGTGTAAACAACTCGTTGGCTTGCGCAATCGTGTAAGCTTGTGACGTTGTAAATCCCTCTTTTTGTAGGAAGCCAGCCAGTACGTTGTTTTGGGTCACGTCATCTTCGACAATTAAAATAGCCATACTCTTCTTAACCACCTTTTCTTTTATTATCGACAATTTGATTCATTATATCATATCTACTCGTTATTAGTATATGATAAGAAAATGACTAGCTTATGAAGCCAACCTGAATTCCATCTGAAATCACCTTTATTCTTTATCATGATCATGAAAAGGTTTTACTGTGAATTAATTGGTGTGTAAAATTGAATTCTAATTGGGTTTTATGTTATAATTTGAAAGGTAAGCGAATAGTGACAAGCAATTAGGAGGCTTATTAGCTATGAAAAACGAAAAAAATGTGAAGGCTGAGCATTCAGCGGATGGTGATGCGCAAAAAAATAAGCGTGATTCCATTTTGAAGCAACTAGATAATCGTAAAATGTATCCTCTTCAAGAGCGCATTGGGATTTATGTAGTGGCTGTTTTATCCGTTGTTGGTCTGGTACTGATTGGTTATACGGGTGTGATGGCGATCGCAACAAACGCGGCGAATACGGCTGACATGCCAACGGTGGATTCGGATGAAGTCCATGAGATGTTAGATGAGATTGATTTGTACGGTGAAGGTGAGGAAGATGAGGTAGAGGATGACGATTTAGAACCGAATTTTGAATACGTCACCGTGCCACTGACCGAGGCGCCAACGGAGCCGCTGACGGAAGCACCAACGGAACCGGCTGAGACTGCAACGATTCAGTGGGACATACAAATGCGAGAACAACCTGGAATTAGCTCAAGAGCTATTACTTGGCTTGTAGGTGGAACTGTTGTAGAGGTGCTTGATGCGGAAACAAATGCTTTCTGGATTCAAGTCTACTACGATGGTGATGAAGGCTGGGTAGATGCAAACTTCTTCGTCGAATTTTAAAGGAAAGCTGCCTTTTTTGGCAGTTTTTATTTTTGTCTTTTATATCTGCAGATTAGAAGAGAAGGTCATAGGTAAGCAAATGTGTCTCATTAGTTCGCCGTTATGGAATGGAAGGGTTTTGATTCGATTTAAATGGTCTGTAAGTTTGAATTCTTGTTGGGTTTTATGTTATAATTTGATCGTAAGCGAATAGTGACAAGCAATTGAGGAGGCTTATAGCTATGAAAAACGAAAAAGATATAAGGGCTGAAGGTTCCGCAGAGATAGATCCGAAGAAGAGTAATAAGCGGGACTCGATCCTAAAGCAACTAGATGACCGCCGGTTGTATCCGATACAAGAACGTATCGGAATTTATGTCGTAGCTGTTTTATCCGTTGTTGGTCTGATGTTAATTGGTTATACGGGTGTGATGGCGATCGCAACAAACGCGGCGAATGCAGCAGATCTACCAACGGTGGACGCAGAAGAAGTTCATGAAATGCTTGATGAAATTGATTTAAACGGGGAAGATGAAGAATATGACGAGGTAGAGGACAACGATTTAGAACAGAATTTTGAATACGTCACCGTCCCACCGACGGAGGCACCAACTGAGCCACCAACGGAAGCACCAACCGAGCCAGAAGAAGAAATTCTTACTGCTACGGTCATCAACAATTTACCGCCGCTGAGAAGACAGCCCGGGCCTACTGCTTCTGTTATTGCTAACATCCCCGCTGGCGCAGTGGTAGAAGTTCTTGACTATAGTTCAAATCATCTTTGGACACAGATCTATTACGACGGTGATGAGGGTTGGATGGATGCGGGGCATATCAGGATCAACTGGTAAATAAAAAGCTATGCGTGTGTGATGAGAGTTCGAAAGCCACTGGAAGGCGAAAATCGCTGATTCCAATGGCTTTTCTCTTGCCAATTCAGATTCAAAAGCCCCTGGTTCGCGAAAATCAACGTTTCAGAGGCTCTGATCTACCGAAATTGAACCTTAAAAGCCAATGAAAAGCGAAAATCGCTAAATCGTTGGCTTTTGGGGTTCAAAAAATGAGTTTGGTACCTAGCGGATAACAGTCTGGACTTAATGCGCAACCTCGTGCTCAACGAAGAAGTTCTTAACAGCGCCTAAAAGGTTCGCGTCATTTTTATATTTACAAGGCACAATCTTAGCTGTGAAATCTTTGATCCTAGCTGTGATAAGCTCGTTAGTGTGATCCTCCACTTTTTGCACAATAGCCGGGTTAGCAGAAAGGCCACCGCCGATCACGATCATGTCTGGGTCGATGCTCATCTGCATGTTATAAAGGCCTCTACTCAAGTACTTATAAAACAGCGCAACTTCCTCAGCAGCGGGCGCATCGCCCTGATCCGCCAATTCAAAAACGTCTTTCCCGCTGAACGTCCCTTCAGCAACGCCTTTTCGCTCACAATAACGGGCTGCCATCCGAACAGCTGTTCCGTGCCCACTGAGCGTAATCGGTGTGCCATCTTCTTCTTCGCCTAAAATCGCAAAGCCAAGCTCGCCGCCAAATAAATGGGCGCCAAGTTGAAGCTTACCATCCACGATCACACCACCGCCGATCCCGGTTCCGACAATCACGAACAGCACGTCTTTAAACCCTTTAGCTGCACCAATCCAACATTCCGCTAACGCTGCACAATTCGCGTCATTTTCCATAGAAATCGGCAAGTTGTAACGCGCCTCTAATTCTTTTTTAATTGGGAAATGGTGAATGTACTTGATCGCAGATGCGCCCAAAATTTCACCGTTTTTATTATCTACGCAACCTGGGAAACTAAACGCAATCCCTTCAATGTGATGATCAGCTTCGTATTCAGCTTTTATCGCATCCATCTGTTCTTTCGTTTCTTCCCACGTTGCAGGGGTTAGAAAACTTTTGATCTCTGATAGTTTATTATTGGCAAACATCCCGTATTTGACCGATGTGCCCCCGAAATCGAAAACGAGTAAATCTTTCATAATAAATTCCTCCAATGTCAGTTATAATGAAAAATTATATCATAAACGATGATTATTTTGAAGCGTTAACACGAAAGAGGGTGAAATTGATTCAAATTGTGCCCACACAAAAGCCGCCAACTTGGCGGCTTTCTTCTATTTACATGAAAGAATGATTACCAACCACGATCAGCCATGATATCAGCTTCATCCAATGACTTAACCGCAACCCCGCTCATCGCTTCTCCTAAATCTTCTGAAACCTCAGCAATGATTTTCGGATTATCGTAATTAGCTGTCGCTTTCACAATTGCTTCAGCACGCTTCTTCGGATCGCCTGAAGTAAAGATTCCCGAACCAACAAACACACCGTCACAACCTAATTGCATCATCAAAGCAGCATCTGCTGGCGTTGCCACACCACCTGCGGCAAAGTTAACAACCGGTAATTTCCCATGTTCATGCACGTAGCACACTAAGTCATACGGCGCTTTCATATCTCTTGCCATTGTCATAAGCTCCTGCTTATCTGCTGCCTGAACCTCACGGATTTCCTTGTTCATCATGCGCATGTGGCGCACGGCTTCAACGACGTCTCCTGTGCCAGGCTCGCCTTTTGTTCTCATCATCGACGCCCCTTCACCAATGCGACGCAACGCTTCACCTAAGTTTTTCGCGCCACAGACAAACGGTGCAAGAAACGCGTGCTTGTCAATGTGGAATTCCTCGTCCGCAGGGGTTAACACTTCACTTTCATCGATAAAATCAATTTCCAAAGCTTCAAGAATTTGTGCTTCAACCATGTGTCCAATGCGTACTTTTGCCATCACAGGAATATTCACGGCTGCTTGGATTTCTTTGATCATTTTCGGGTCTGACGTTCTTGCCACGCCACCTTGTTTACGAATTTCAGATGGAACACGTTCAAGTGCCATTACCGCCACAGCACCTGCGGCTTCGGCAATCTTAGCCTGTTCCACGTTGCTGACGTCCATGATCACGCCACCTTTTAATTTTTCTGCTAACTTCTTATCAAAACTCATGAACATCAAACTCCTTTTAACTTTTTAACTGTTGTATTATATCATAAACCAAGAAAGAAAAGAAGTCCACAAACGGCTATAACCTTTCATGCGAAAACATTTTAGCTTGTCGTAGTGATACTTCTCTTCCTTTTTTCAAATCAGTTTATCTTCAAATCAGTTTATCCAAACAGCAAGGTCACCGTCATCTGTGCAATGAACACGGAGGCAATCGTAACGGAAACGAATCCTGCTGTTACCATGCTTGGTTGCTGATAATTCTCAATCGCTCTTTGCTCTTCTTCGTTTTCAGCGATGGTTGCAGCGACTTCTTTTGGAATTAAGAACGTCGTTGGCATTCCGAATGAACATGAAACGCCCATTGCAATCGCCAGCCAAGGGTCTGTTTTCAAGAACTTTCCAAGGAAAAAGGAACCGATGATCACACCGATAAAGCCAATGCCAAGGGTTAACAGTAATGGGCCAATGGCATCAATGAACATTTGCGGTGTCGTATCAGCCAGTGATCCGAAGATGACCACGGTCGCGGCTAAAATAACGAAACTTGAAGCTTGTGTTTTAGGTAGCGACGCTTTATCTAAGAAGCCAATCTCTGTGAAAATAACACCCATGATCAAACTCATGACTAAGAAATGAACGTGACCTTGTGTTAAGCCAGATAACCAGAAACTAAAGGCACCAACGATAATAATACGTGCGAGAACACCACTCGGTTGCTTCATAAATTCTGGCATCGTAATGAGTCGCTTGCGCTCATCCACACCTTCTAATGACATTGCTGCGTATTTTTTTACAGCCTCTTTATCTTTTACGAAGATGCGCGCTGACTTTTTTAGCACGTGCGAAGCAACCGGGATACCAACTAAATTGTCGGTAACAAAGACCATCAATAAGAAGGGCATTAAATAGACCATGTTATTATTGGATAAGGCATCGGTTAAGATCAAAATCGCGACGTTCGTCCCAGAAAAAACAGTTGCGGCTGAAAACGCCATATAGCGACCTAAAATGAATTGCCCAACAAACATGATTAAGACAACGCCTGACAAGGCACCAAGAAGGGCAATAACACAGGTCTTCCACTGCGCTGCGAGTGACTTCAAATCCATGTTACTCCCAATACCAACAATCAAAACCACAACAAGTGGCATCCCGACAGCAGCGATCCCGCTGTCATTAATAACTGTCCCCGGCAAACCACCCCAAAAAGATAGAAGCAATAACACAATCACGACTAGTACAGTGGATAATAGTGCTTTTGTTTTATCTGCAACGATATCTCCAATTGCGAAAATAACGATTAAAAAGGCAAAGGCATAAATTGGTACCATATCATCAATCTCCAATCACTTTAGTTTTTACCCCTTTCTAGAATAAAGTTTACGCTTACATTTTCCCCTTTTTTCTAGGATTCCATCAAGCAATGCTATTGATGGAATCCTAGAAAGACTACTCAATTGGCTCTAGTTTAGATTGGAAGTGGCGAAGAATTGGTGGTTCCCAATTAATTTTATAACCACGTTTGATCGTATGAGCGCGCTCTTTGATGGCAATCAAAGCATCTGCCATCACATCAAAGTGAGCTTGTGTATAAACTTGACGTGGAATCGCTAGACGTGTGAATTCAAACTCTGATTCGATTTGCTCGTTTGTATCCGGATCGTTTCCAATCATATACGATCCGATGTCACACGTACGAATACCTGCTTCTTTATAAAGCTCAACGGCTAATACTTGACCTGGGAATTCAGTATAAGGAATGTGTGGAAATAATGCTTTCGCATCCACATATACACCGTGCCCACCTACTGGTGCCTGATAAGCAATGCCCGCTTCATCAAGGCGACCAGCTAAGTATTCCATTTGCCCAATGCGATAAGCGAGATAATCTTCATCCATGTACTGATAAATACCAACTGCCATCGCCTCTAAGTCACGACCTGAAAGACCGCCATATGTGTAGAAGCCTTCATAGTTGATACAAGAAGCTTTAATGCTCTGAATCAAAGCGTCATTCGCAACGGCATCTTTAACCGCAAGGATGCCACCCATGTTAACGTTGAAGTCTTTTTTACAAGACATGGTGATCACATCACCGTAACTAAACATTTCTTTCACGATGTCTTTGATTGCCCAATCTTTAAATTCTGCCTCATCGCGCTTAATGAAGAAGGCATTCTCAGCATGGCGTGCCGCATCAATACAAACGACAATACCGTGCTTTTGGCCAACGGCATACAGGTCGCGCATGTTCTGCATGCTGACTGGCTGACCACCTGCAGAGTTATTAGTAACAGTTTGGATAATCATTCCAATGTTTTCTACGCCTTTTTCAGCAATTAATGCTTCTAACTTAGCAACGTCCATGTTACCTTTAAACTTCGAGCGAACTTCAGGTTTCTTCCCTTCTGGCACAATGTTATCAATCGCACGTCCACCCGCAAGAATAACGTGGGCACGTGTGGTATCAAAGTGCATGTTTGAAATGGCAAATTTTCCTTCTTCAAGCAACAACGGCATCAAAATCTTTTCAGCAGCACGTCCTTGGTGAACAGGCTGAATATACTCATAACCAAAAACATCTTCTCCTGCTTTTAACAATTTCCGATAGCTTCGTCCACCTGCATAAGCTTCGTCTCCAATAAACATTGCCGACCATTGTTCTTGACTCATCGCACCTGTTCCTGAATCGGTTAAAAGGTCGATGTAAACGTCTTCTGATGCAAGACTAAATAAGTTGTAGTCTGCCTCTTTAATTTTTTCCAGACGCTCCTCAGGTGTCGTCATTTTGATCGGTTCCACCATTTTGATACGAAACGGCTCTGCTACATATTTCACTGACATAATGTTTCCTCCTTGATTTGTGAGCAACGGCTCAATTTGACTATCATTATAAATAAACTTTGTTTTAAAGTCAAGGGTTTACAACGAATTTTACTAATTTTTACTCAGACATTTAGTAAAATTTTACTAATAGCTAAAAAAAGAGGTAGCCACACTAGTGTAAGCACCTCATTCTTTGGATGTATTCAGTTTGATTACTTCACTGCAATGGCATCAATTTCAACTTTCGCGTCTTTTGGTAATCTCGCGACTTCAACGCAAAACCTAGCAGGTTTGTGTGCATCAAAATATTTCCCATACACTTCGTTCACAGCTGCAAAATCGTTCATGTCTTTTAGGAATATGCCGCATTTCACCACGTTTTCAAGCGTTAAGCCTGCTTCTTCAATAATCGCTTTTAAGTTCTTTAAACATTGCTCGGTTTGCTCACTTGGATCGTCAGAAACGAATTCCATGGTGACAGGATCAAGCGGGATTTGTCCTGAAACGTAAAGCGTATTTCCTGCTTCGATCGCTTGTGAATATGGCCCAATGGCTGCTGGTGCATGTGTTGTATTGATTACTTTCATATTGATTCCTCCAAGTTATTTAATAATCACTATTATACAAATATTTCCTCTCGATTGTCAAGCAAGATGTGTTTTTTAGTAAAATTTTTACATAGTCGTTTCGCGCTTGATTAATTGGGTGGGAATGAAAATCTTTTTACCCAGTGTTCGTCTGTTTTTGATGCGTTCGAACATGGTTTCAGCTGCTGTTGTGCCTAAATGATGGGTGTTTAAATCAACGGTTGAAAGCGCTGGAACCGTGTATTCAGAAAGGGGGATGTTGTTATAGCTCACCACCGCTACCTCATCCGGAATGTTTATTTTGTGCTCGTTTAAGGCTTTTAAACAGCCAATGGCAATCGCATCGGTTGCGACGATGTATGCCGGTTTGATGTTGCCAGCTTTGATGATGTTCGTCATAATTTCATAGCCCGAATCGGCCGTTAATCGACCGAGATAAATGGCTTCCTCATCCGCTTTTTCGTGCTTAGCAAAGGTTTTAAAGCGTGTATCTTCAATAATTTCGCCACCAAGTGTGCTTTCAATGCCGCCAATAAAGCCAATGGATGCAACACCGGCTTCATATAGGTAATCAATCACACCTTTGGTCGCCACTTTCAAATCAACCATCACGACGTCTATTTCGGGATGATCGCTATTACAATCAACCAAAACAAAGTTTGCGTTTAACTCGTGCAAAAGTGCGATCTCGTTGTCACTGTATTTCCCTAACGCAATGAGCCCATCCAGCTTTTCTTGCTTGATCTCGTCGTATTTTTTTTCATGCAAATAAAACACTTTCAACTCAACGTCCGTTGCTTCAAAGTATTCTTCGATGGCGGATCGAATGGAAAGATAATGCGAGTCAATCACTTCGTCTGCTGTGGAATACCAATAAGCTAAGCCAATTTTTAATTTATTTTTGTCGCCCGTTGCTTTGCCATCCTCATGAAGAGATCGGTGGCGTTTTCTTAGGGTTACATAGTTTAATCTTTCAGCTGCTGCTAGCACCTTTTGGCGTGTCTTTTCTGAAACATTAAAAGAATGGTCGTGATTAAGCACCCGCGAAACGGTGGCAACAGAAAAACCGGTTGCATCTGCAATGTCTTTTAAAGTAGCCATGATCGCACCTCCTTTTACTAAATAACTTCCTTAAATGTATCACACTGATGTGACGTACGTCAATGGGTTTGATCAAATAATAGCAATCTCATGAGATCGTTTTTTTTGTGCGACAACCCTAATAACAAGCGGTTCGGCTGTGCTATTTTTCCGTTGATCACAATCGCCCAAAACGTCTGTGATAAGAATTTTCAGCCAAGGGTAAGGAAGCTCATCTGAATATTCAACGATAGAGATATGACCAGATTTAGCGTTTATGCCTTGCAAAACAGATTTCATCTGAACTTTAAATAGCTGAATGAGGACGATATCTCCTTGGTTCAATCTGTGAATCACATTTTCCAGCCATTCGTTTTTTTTGAAAAGGACGTTTCCGGGCTTTGGTTTTAAATGTTGCTCACAGGGATGGCATAATAGCGGGGGTTGTGGCGAAAAAAGGTTTTTCAATGTGTTGATTGTTATGTTATTGTCGCAGACGAGGCAGTTCATGAGGGGAGCTCCTTTAGAAGGCCTTGTTGCCTAGCGGCTTGGTTCATGCGGATGATTTGGGTTTTTGCGTCTTCCATCGCTTTGGTGATGCCGTGGTGGAAGAAAATGATGTCGCCGGTTGGCCATTTGGGGTTGCGACCGACACGACCGCTAATTTGGACCAGGGCACTTTCTTCGTAGATGTCGTGTTCAGCGGCGAAAATGGCAACGTCAATGTTGGGAATGGTGACACCGCGCTCAAGGATCATGGTCGTGATGAGGAATTGGGGTTCGCCTTGTTTGTATTGGGCGACTTTTTTTGTACGGTCGGGATCGCTTGAGTAGACGAAGTCGACGGTTAGATTTAGTTGTGCTTTGAGTGCTTGTTGGAATTTTAACCCGCAATCGATGGTCGGGACGAAGAGGAGGGCGCGGCGTTTTTCTTTGATTTTGCGGCTGAGCCAGCCTTTGGCTGCGGGTGGTAGTTTGTTTTTTGCGACTTGCTTGTAGAAATTGGCGCACCATTTGTATTTCGGTACATCTAAAGGGAATAGGTGGTACCTCGCTGGAATGATGCAGGCTGGTAAGGTGCCTTTTTTGATTTTCGCTTGATCACTTTTGGAAGGTGTTGCCGAGAGGTAGATCGTGGCGGCGTCCGGTTTGCAGGCTCTTTTGGCGATGCGGGTGAGCATAGCGTCGAACGTATACGGGAAAGCGTCGACTTCGTCGATGATGAGGACATCGAAGGCTTCGTAGAAGCGAATCATTTGATGAACGGTAGTGACAACGATGTCGCCGTAGCAGGCTTTTTCGTCGCTGTTGCCATGCAGAGTGACAACTTTGGCGTTGGGGAAGGCTTCTTTGATGCGTGGGGTTAAGTCGATGACGACGTCTGAGCGTGGGATGGCCCAGCAGACGCGTTTTCCGGTTGTGAGCGCGGCGGCGATGGGTTCGAACATCATTTCCGTTTTGCCCGCGCCGCAGACTGCCCAGATGAGACCGGTCTTCTTGGCTTTCAGGATGTTTTGGCTGAAATCGGAGGCGCGTTGTTGCAAAGTAGATAATTGAAAATCAGCGTTTAACACTCCCGCTTCGGGTGGGATCTGCCTGGTCGACGCAATTCGGTACAGCTTCGTTTTGTCTGAGACCATGCCGAAGTCGAGGCATTTTCGGCAATAAACCGTGTGGTTGTTTTTGTAACAAAACGTGCCAAAGTCCGCCGGCTGAGAATTAAGGCAGCGATGACAAGTCCCATCCGTAATGCCCATGGTGCTTTGAACCTTGGTCTCGTCAATGATTCCCTGTTTTTTAAGTTGTAAAAATTCATTTTCTAAAAATTCTCTTCCGTGTGTATCTGTCATATATGGAAACCCTTAAAGATCGGCAATAACTAGCTTTTTCCCGAGTGCAGCTAATACTTTCATGACGGTGTCTAATCGTGGTGATGTCGCACCAGTTTCCATCCGTGCAATGACGGGCTGCCTAACACCACTCATTTCCTCTAATTTTTTTTGTGTGATGCCTTTTTCTTTACGCGCACGTGCGATTTGAATCATCAATGCTACCTGAAGCTCACTCGCTGCGAGCTCCTCAGGCGTGAATAACTCTTTTCTTACCTCTTCCCAAGTTCTTAAGCTTTCAATATATTTATTTTTTTCAGGCATTATGCTTCAGCTCCTTATATTTTCTTAAATTCCTTTTAGCTTTCTCTATTTCTCGACGCGGTGTTTTTTGAGTTTTTTTGATAAAGTGATGAAGAAATATAAAGCCATCATCTTGCCAAGAGGCAAATAAAATTCGATCTTTAAGTGGTCTTAGTTCCCATATCTCATCGTCTAGATGTTTGACGTAGGGTTCGCCACTGTTTAATCCTTCTTCACGCAAATAGTCAATGTAATTATTAATCTTGTTTGCTTTTATTCGACTATCTTTATCAGATCTCTTTGCTATGGATTGAATGTAATCAAAAACTGGATCCCTTCCGCGCTTGTCTTTATAAAAATGATATTATGCATCGTATCTCACTCCTTATTATAACTCAAAAGTTATATTTAATCAATAACTTTTGAGTTATATTTTAAATTTTTTAGCACCTCGTTAAATACACCCACCCTTTAAATACGCAAAAAAAAAAATTTCACCTGCAAGTTTTTGAAAAAACTTGTGATGAAAACGCCGGTCATTTTTTGTTTCGCATGAAAAAAGATGATTCGGCGATTGAATCATCTTTTTCAGTCCATATTTCTGCTATTCCACTAATCCGTGTTTGAAGGCGTAAATCACGGCTTGGGTGCGATCGGTTACTTGTAGTTTGCTCAGTACGTTGCTCACGTGTGTCTTTACTGTTTTTAATGCAATGAACAGTTCATCCGCGATTTCTTGGTTTTGCTTTCCGCCGGCAATGAGCAATAAGATCTCCAGCTCTCGCTCAGTTAGTTCTTCGTGCAAAGGTGCAGTCTTGCGCATGTTATTCATCATCTTGGCGGCCACTTTCGGCTCAAGGATCGATTCACCCTTATAAGTCGCACGAATAGCGGCGGCGATATTTCCCGCGCTTGAGGTTTTCAACAGATAACTAGTCGCACCAGCTTCGATCACCGGGTATAACTTTTCATCGTCGAGGAAGCTGGTCACCACAATGATTTTCGCCTCTGGCCACTCTTTAATGATCGCCTTGGTCCCGTCCACCCCATCCATCACGTCCATCATTAAATCCATCAAAATAATATCCGGCCGTAACGCAAGCGCCATCTCCGATCCGATTTTCCCATTCGGTGCTTCACCGATCACCTCAATATCCGACTGCGTTGATAAATAAGCCGAAACCCCCATGCGCACCATTTCATGATCATCAACTAATAATACTTTAATTTTTTCCATTATCCTAAGTCCTCCTTGCCGAGTGGAATCTTAACTTCAATTTGTGTCCCCACGTCCTGCAAGCTAATGATCTTCATCGTGCCACCAATTTCATCCGCCCGTTCTTGCATAGTGCCAAGGCCATATGAACCAACGCTACGACTACCTGTATCAAAGCCGACCCCATTATCAATGATCTTTAGCGCAGCAGCCGTCTCTGTTTTTCGCAAGTTAATCTCAAGCGTTGTTGCTTTTGCATGGCGTAGCGTGTTAGAAATGGCTTCTTGTAAAATACGGAATAAATGATCTTCAACGCCCATTTCGAACTCTAAATCATCCAAATGCCAGCGAACTTCAAGGTTTTGTTTAGCTGATAGTTCGGTCAATAATTCCTCAATCCCAACCGCTAACTTCTTACCTTCGAGTTGAATCGGCCTTAAATGTAATAATAGCGCCCGCATTTCACTTTGCGCTTGGATCGACATGTATTCCAGTTTGCTCATCTGTTCCTTCAAAACACTATCTTCCGTTATCCCCGCATAAAGTGCCGATGACATCATTGAAATAGCAAATAACTGCTGGCTCACCGAATCATGTAATTCCCGCGCTAATCGCCCACGCTCAACCGCAATCGCCTCTTCAAAGATGTTCTGCTTTTCCTCCGCGTACTCATTGGTTTTCTTTTGAATCATCAACGACTGCTCCTCAGCTTTTGATGCAATCTTCGTAATCTGCTCCCCTAACGTATCAAATTCCTTAAAATTACTTGTCACATTTAAGTCTGAAAAATGGCCTTGTTCAACCTCTCCAAGGAAATTTCTCATGCCGCGAAGCGAATTCGTCACATACAAACCGATCGCCACGCCAATGATCGCGCCAAAAACGGCACTGGCACCAGCGACAATAAGTGTCAGTTCGATCACTTCTGAAAAACCCAAGTCAGTAAATCCCACAACAATCGTGAAAGATAAAAACGAGACGAAAAAGCACATCAGTACGGAATATTTCACATATAACCATCTAAAACTAGTTTTTCTCATCGGTGCTTCACCTCAATATCACCGACAAGTAAGCTCACCACGATCTTAATCTTTCTTGCAGATGCTTGATAATCAACGCTTTGGTACTTTTGATTCAGATTGAACGCCGTTTTACTATCTTGTAGCAGATTCATTTTCCCGCATAATAAGGACATCTGTACGGACATGCCAATGTCTGGCGGAACGTTCAGATAAACATTGCCAATGGCACCGCGAATAAGAATGACGGTTTCACCATTGGGGATGATCGTGTTGGAGAGGTCAATCACAACATCACCAAAACCAGTTTGAATGTTAATGTCTTCGATGGCGTATCCTTGTTTTAAATCACGGTATTCACCGACGATCTTATTTTTAAAGTAAGGTTCGATGTTGATGTAGGATGCGGCGTCTAGTGGGTTCGGTTCGATGTTCACGTTTACCTGGGCTTTGTTGGATGAACTGCGGAAAAGTTGGTAGGCGTTATAAATGATCAGGGCAGCAAAAATAAGGGCGAATGAGAAGGAGGTAAAGAGCGAAAACAGCAAAGAACCGCTCCCGATCGCGATGAATAGATAACCAGTAAAAGACTTTTTTCGTTTCAGCGAACGCACACCTGCGACAACCAAAAAGATAGCAAATGCAATAAAGAAGATGCTAAAACGCCCCATAAAAATATCAATCACAGTGCCAATGGCCACGATCGATAAAATAATCCCGATGGCCTCTGATTTTGTGTATTTTCGTGTAAGTAAAACTTTTAATTTATCCACTGCTATCACCTACTTTCTATTATACCATATATTAGGAGTTGGACAACAGAGCTTGAGATGGAACTCATCTAGGTCTTAAGTCTTAGATAAGGGAGTCGTGGTCAAAAAACGGGGGATCAAGACAAAGAAAGCGTTTTTCGAAACTTGCTATTGGATCAGTGATGAGGTATCATGTTAGAGGTATTTGATCAAATTTGAAAGTGAGGAAATAGATGATGAAAAAGTTATTAGGATTAACTGCTTTAGTAGCAGTGTTAGTATTAGCTGCATGTGGCGGCGGAAGTTCGAACGATGTTGTTTGTACAGGTGAGATCGATTTCTGGGGAGTTGAAATGCAAATGACTGCGACACCTGCTATTGATGGAGATTACGTGACATCAGTTGAGATGGAAATGCGTATGGATCTGAGTACACTAGGTATTGATGTAAGCGAACTAGATGATGAAGATATCGCAGCTCTTGAAGAGGATATGGATGGCGTTATTGATGGTGATTACATCGTCGTTACAGATTCTGAAACATTACCAGCTGGAGAAACGCTAGAAGACTTCATTGCAGACATGGAAATGCTAGACTTGACTTGTGACTAATTCTTCTTTAAAAAATGCATTCGTAAGAGTGTATTTTTTTGTATAAACGCGTGCAAATTTGCATAACATCGTTGATCGTGTTATAATTAAAAGGCTTTAAAAACTCGATAAGAAAAGAGGTCTTCTAAAATGAAGAAATGGTTAGGATTGGGCATATTAGCGGTCGTTTTCTTGTTATCAGCATGTGGTTCTTCCGTCGTTGTGTGTACGGATGTCAACGGCAATACCGCAAGAGCTTATTACGAAAACGATGAAATTACATCCATTGTTTTAACTGAAACCGAAGACATCAGTGACCTTGACGAAGAAGCGCTTGCGTTTTTCGTCGCTTTGATGGAAGAGATGCCAGAAGTGGACGAGTTCTCGGTTGAAGACGGCATTTCAACGATGACGATGACGATCGAAGCAGACGGTGTGTTAGCCATCATGGGTGCACTTGATATTGATCAGTTTGTTGCGCACCAAGAAGCGCAAGGTCTCACGTGCGAATAATTCCTTCTTTTGCACCATTCATTTGAAATAACCTTAAAATCTCTATGAGCATTGTGCTAACTAGCACCGCTCATAGAGATTTTTTACTATTCTGCTTTGTCCTTTAATGCAAATTCCCTTTCTAAGTGTGCCATTCTCATGTCAAACGACGTTCGTTCGTATTCCTCCTGTACCATCTCCTCCAGACGCTCAATCTGTTTATTAGCATCATCAAAGTAAGAACTCGGCCCCTCATCCGATAATCCCGACATCGAATCCGTCATCCGCTTGCTAGCGTGCGCCACATTTTCGCGACTCATCAACTCATAACGACGGTTTTTCATCTCCTTTAATTTATTACGCATGTCTTGCAACTGATTCTGCAAGTCATACTCGTCCTTTTCAGCCTTCGTATACAAATCCCCCAATTTTACCGCTTGCTCTTTGTAATACAACGATTCCTCATGCGCCCGCCTCGCCAAATCCTCCTCACCAGCACGCGTCGCAATCTCAATCTGAGACCTGCGCTTTTTCACCATGTACGCCGCGTGATCTTTCTCCTCATAAAACTTCGCCTTCAACTCCCCTTGACGCTTAATCAACCCCTCAACCTTCCGAACCTCAGCCTCGCAATTACGCAAAAACTGATTCAACATCGCCGTCGGATTTTTCTTCTCCCTATCATCAATCACCTTGTGCAAATCCGCCGATACAACATCCTTAATTCTAACAAATAAATTCATAACAATTACCTTCCTTCATTATATTTTTCACTCCCCATGTTACAAATAACCCCAAAATAATTCCAGTAAGCCGAAAGGCGCGGTAGCTAAAGAGCAATAAACACCATCAATGACCAAAACAAAATCAAAAGTCGTTTACATCATGATCACCGAAAGGGCGCTACACCCAATCTCCCAGCCATCCTACCTCCCCCTAACTTCACGCCACTCCGCCTCAAAACTTTCATACTCACTGAACACCGACGAGCGCTCTGTGCTCGGATTCTCATTCACTTGGGCTTTCACGTTAGGCTCTTTTCGAAGCGCGAAGTACATTAACACGGCGACAGCTCCGAGGAAAATAAATCCTGGTAACGATCCGATAATCATACTAATGCCGGTTGCGCCAACAATCACCCACCAAAGAATTGAAAGTAATCCACGATCTGACTTGACCAGATTTTTATAGGCGTAGTAAGCGAGTAGACCTCCGATTCCGAGTACGATTAATGGTCCGACGAGTGTGGCTAAGATGCTTAATGCGATCAGTCCGAGGATAAGTAATAATATTAGTCTCATGTTGCGACCTCCTTGTTTTGTTTAGTTTCGTTATGTTTAACAAGCCCTGCGACTTGATAGTTATATGATACACCGGATTGTGATTTATTTTAACGGGCTGCGGATTGAAAATGAGTGAGACTTTAGTCCGATTTGGTTGTAGGTCGTAAATGCAGGTAGTTCGGTGGCTGCTATCGCTTTATTGCAGTGTAAGTGGTAAAATGGTGAGAGGCATATAAGATGTAATTGGTGTTTGAAGGCGAGTTTTATAGGAAAGAGGCGTTAAATAATGGATAACTATTTGATTTTAGACACAGAAACAACTGGGCTTAGTGCACGAGATGAAGTGATTGAATTAGGGATTGTTGATATGGAAGGAAATACAGTATACCATTCCCTGTTTAATCCTAGTTGTTCGATTGGAGCAAGTGCCATGGCGATTCATGGGATCACACAGACAGACGTAAAAAGTGCTCCTCGATTTTCAGGGGAATGGCGCAAGATCAACGAAATATTAGCTGGAAAGATAATTTTGATCTATAATGCAAAATTCGATTTAAGAATGCTTAACCAGACAGCAAGGATTTATGGTTGTGGTGAGCTGTTGAGGCAAGAGGGCGTTCGTTGTGTCATGCAAGGTTATGCGAAATATCGCGGTAGCTATCGGGCGATTAAATTAGAGCAGGCATTGAGGCAAGAGGGAATTCCAGCGTTTCAAACTCATCGTGTGATTGGGGACTGTTTGATGGTTTTGGAATTGGTGAAAAAAGTGGGAAACGTTTGGTAAATGATAACCATCCATGAAAGCTTGTTGAAACGAAAAAAGCCAACAAATGTGTTGACTGAAAAAATCGGTAAGTAACTGTCTTTTAAAACATGTAATTAATAAACGGGATCCACTCGTAAGGGATGATGTTGAAGAAGTAGAACACCTCACCGACTACGCTCATTGCGGCCATGACGATCCATGCTAAACTGAATGCAATCCAAAATGCCATGGTTAAGATGTCAGCTAAGAATTTCAATTTACTAGCATAGAAATCTGTGTTTTTGAATAGTAGGTATTTTACAACAATAAATACAGCGAAGATGACGATCATGCTCCATGTCATTTGTACATCGTTGAACGGGAAGTACTTTAAGAAGAGGTCTACAAATTGGCGGCGAATGCCTTGAACGTCTTGCCAACCTGGCTGCATGACCCAAACGAGTGATACGATGTAGATGACCGTTAAGATTTCCATTGTCCATCTTACAATTGTGAGGAGTTTGTTTGCTAGTAATAAGTTTGATTTTGCATTCCCCTCTGCGTTTGCCAGTGTCGCGTGATTTGGTTTTTTCATAATGTTTTCCATAATAGTTTGCCTGCCTTTCGGTTTTGGTTGTGTTTTGTTTATGAGGCTATTATACGGCAAATTATTAAGGGTTTGTAGTGTTAAATGTCACTTGGTGATGTGACATTTATCATGTTTGAGATTGACATTTGTGACGTGATAATGCAGTGGCGAGTGCTATAAGTATAAAAGACAAATAATGTGCTGCGTTACATACACAATAAAAAAGAGAGACACTTTATCATGCATCTCCGTAATTCTTGTAGTCCATAGTTCATATATCTAATAGAAAATCCGAAATATGAACAATTGGTATTCCTTCATGTTCTCCTACATCGTCCCAGCTTGTTGTAATTACTAATTTTTTATGACCCGTCGGTAGATGAAGAAGGTTATCTGTTTCACGATTGCTGGTTTCAGGTATTTGCTCAGTTACTTGTATGTACAATGTTTCTTCTGGTTTCATCGCAACGAAATCAATTTCTTTTGTATCGTACTTTCCAACAAAGACATCATAACCTCTTCTTGTTAGTTCTAAAAACACAAGATTTTCAATACGGCTTCCACGATTTGAACTGACCTTTTTTACTTGCGATAATACAAAGCCTAAGTCAACAGCGTAATACTTTGCTTGATTTGATAAGTATTCTTTGCCACGTATATCGTATCTTCTTACTTTATAAAACAGGAATGAATCTGCCAGTAAAGACAGGTAATTTTCAATCGTATTATTGCTCACTTTTCGACCGGTTGAGCGAATAGTGTTCGCAATTTTATTTGTTGTTATCAGTTGTCCCACATTGTCAAGTAAAAAAATGGCAATTCGTTCTAGCAGTTCTGGTTCTCGTACAATTGCTCTGCTTGAAACATCCCGAAATAAAATGCTGTTATATATGCCACTTAGAACATCTTTTTTTAATTGAGTATCATTTTGCAACACTGCAGAAGGAAAACCGCCGTATTCTAAATACTCTCTGAAGTAGCGTTCCCCTTGAAATTTTTCATAATTTTTGAAAATCAAATACTCTTCAAACGAAAGTGGTAATACTTTTATCTCGATGTAGCGACCTGTTAAATAAGTTGCCATTTCTCCTGAAAGCAAGGAAGCATTCGAACCAGTTAGATAAATATCAGAATCAAATGCCACTCTCAAACCATTGATTAATTTTTGCCACCCTGCTACTTCTTGTATCTCATCAAAAAGAAAATATGATCTCTTATTCTCATTGACCTTTTCTTTTAGGAAAACATAAAGATCCTCGCTACTTTGTAGAGAGTAATTGTCAGGATGTTCAAAATTAAGACATACAATTTGATGTTCTTCCACACCTTTTGAAATTAAAAGGTCTTTTATCATCATTAATAAAAAACTTTTACCACTTCGCCGAACCCCAGTGATTATTTTGATAAATTCAGTGTCGATCGTGGGTTCGATGCGTTTTATATATGCTTCTCGCTTTATCATCTTATCTCTCCTAACTGAAATGTTTATTGTATTATATCATAATTTTCACTTAAGTGAAAGTTTTTATGATTTTCTTTTAAATTTTCAGTTTAGAGAAGTTGTTTTCAGCTTTCCCCATTTTCAGCTAGTGGTTGACTATTATTGAACCACACCCTTGATTTATGGTACACTAGGAAGCGATAACTGATCTGCCCGGCGGATGGGTTGTCGCAAAAAATTTTCTAACCCTAAGGAGGATGATCGGCATGTATGTGGCATCGGCTGTGCTAACGTTTTATATTCCTTACGCTAATTCGTTGAAAGATAAACGACAGGTGCGGCGCAGTGTGATCCAGAAGGCGCAGCACAAGTTTAATGCTTCGATCGCTGAGGTTGATACGCAAGATGTGTCGCGGACGTTGACCATTGGGGTTGCTGTGGTATCGGGTGAAAATGCTCATGCGCAACATTCCCTCGACGCGCTGATTCATTTTATGGAGGAACATGCAGAGGCTGAGTTAGTTAAGATTGAAACACGGAATTAATAAAAAAGGAGACCCTATTCATGGAATTACAAATGATTTTTAACCTTATTATCATTGCGCTGTTAGTTGTGATGATGATCCTCGTGCGGCTGGATAAAAAATCCGATACGACGAGCAGTATTTCACTGCTATTTAAAAAGTCAGCACAGGCGCAGCGAGACGATGTTCAAAAGCAACTTTCGGCAGCGACGACTGAGCAATTCGAGCGATTTGGGCGGATTCAGGAGAGTGTTCAGCAGACGTTGATGATGAACCGCGAGGAGACAAATAAGCAGCTTAGCGAGTTTAGCCAGCAGATGGACGCGCGCTTGGCCGCGATTCAGAAGCAGAGTGTGGAGAACAATGACCGTGTGAATGCGACGCTTGAGGGGCAGATGAAGACGTTGCAAGAAAGCAATGAGAAGCGTCTTGAGCAGATGCAGGGGGTTGTGGATGAGAAGTTGCAGAAGACGCTGGAGACCCGTTTAACGCAATCGTTTGAAACGGTCGGGAAGCATTTGGAGAGTGTTCAGCAAGGGCTTGGTGAGATGAAGTCGTTGGCCGAGGATGCGAAGAGTTTGAAGAATGCGTTGACGAACGTAAAGGATCGGGGAACTTACGGTGAGGTTCGTTTGGAGCGCTTGTTGGAGGACATTTTGGCGCCGAGCCAGTACGAGAAGAACGCGAACATTGTGGATGGGAAAGTCGTGGAATTTGCGATTAAGTTGCCTGGGAATGAGGGCGGCGGGTCGTTGCTGCTTCCGATTGATGCGAAGTTCCCGATTGAGGACTACAACCGTCTGATGGCCGCGGAGGACAAGGCTGAAATCGAGTCGGCTCGAAAGGCACTGCTTCAAAGTATCCGTCGCTTTGCTGTGGATATTTCTTCTAAATACATTGCACCACCTAGAACGACCAACTTTGCCTTGATGTTCTTACCAACCGAGGGGTTGTATGCTGAGGTCATCCGAGAAGCCGCCTTTTTTGAGGAGTTACGAGAACGCTATAAAATCGTCGTGGTTGGTGCGACCACGCTCTCGGCTTTTTTGGGTTCTTTGCAGATTGGCTTCAAGACCTTGGCGATCGAAAAGCACTCGCAGGAAGTCTGGGAAACACTGGGCAAAGTAAAAGGGGAATTTGGGAAATTCCAAGGCGCGCTTAGTACGGCGCATAAGCAAATCAAGACCGCGGAGGGGACGCTTGAGAAGTTGTCCGGCACACGAATGCGCGCGATTGAACGGGCGCTGCGTAGTGTGGAGGAGATTGGTGCCCTAGAAGAAGAAGGGGACGGGGCGGTTTTACTGGATAGCGTGGAATAGAAAAACGATGCGACTCGAATTGTGAGTGCATCGTTTTTCTATATTTCGGGGGATTTCCCTAGAGGCAACTATTTACAGGGGGTTATAGGGGAATTCTTCCCTATAACAGGGGATTTTCGGGGGTGTGTAGGGAAATTTTTCCCTATAGCATGGGAATTTCAGGGGTATGTAGGGAAATCCCTGATCAACTATCCCCGCACAAACCGGGCGTGCTGCCATTCGTAGGGGAATAGCGCTAGATACTCCTCTTGCATGTACCGGCTGTCGATCAGAAGCACGCTGCCCTGGTCCGACTCGGTCCGAATGACCCGGCCGACCGCCTGCATCACTTTGTTAAAGCCCGGGATCACATAAGCGTAGCGATACCCGGCCCCAAAGGTCGCTTCGAAATAGGCCCGGCGTTCTTCGGTCAAGGGGTTAATCTGCGGCAGGCCTACCCCCACGATGACCGCGCCGATCAAGGAATCGCCGATTAAATCGATGCCCTCACTGAAGATTCCGCCTAAGACGGCAAATGCGACAAGGGACTTCTCATCCGAGAGGTTGAACAAGCTTAAAAATTCTTCACGTTCATTTTCATTCATGTTGCGTTGCTGCATCACCACATTCTGCTCCGCCCCTGCTAACACATCATACGGTTCAAAAATCTGCTCCATGTATTGATACGATGGGAAAAAAACCAGGTAATTCCCCTGCTTCGCCCGCGTCATCTCGTAAATATGTCGCACGATCGCCGCCGCCGTAAAATCCCGATCCCGATACTTCGTTGAAAGTCCATGATTAACCCTAATATCAAGATGCTCCCGCTCAAACGGGGACGGTAAGAACAACTGCTCAGCGGGCTCGTCATTTAACAAAATCGTCTGGAAATAGTCGAGCGGGTGAAGCGTGGCTGAGAATAAAATCCCGGCTTTCACGTTCCTTAAGCGCGCGGCTAGGTGCTCACCGGGATTCAGGCAAATAATCGAAGCTTTAAAATCATCGCTAGATGCCTCCAGGTGGAAGCGAAAACTCTCGGTATAAAAATCCGAAATCCGCCAAAATTGCAGCAACTCAAAGTAAAAATTCATCAGCAAACTACGATCGTCCGCATCGTGCTCGCGATAGAGGTACTTCTCCAACACCTGCATCGCCCGTTCTACTTTAACGAGTAGCTCATCATCCAGCTCAGTCAGGAAAACGCTTCCCATCGTCTCTTCCGCATACCCATCAAAAACTACAATCAAATCGCGCAACGCCCGCGTCAAAGGCCCATGCCGTCCTTTAAAATACGCCTCCAATTCACGCATCACCCCAACGCTCAAACTCGCACTAAACATCTCGCATGCCCGCTCATACAAATTATGCGCCTCATCAACAAGCGCAATGTGGTCAGTCGGTTCCTCAAAAAACCGGCGCAAAAACGCTCGCGGGTCAAACAAATAATTATAATCCCCAATCACCGCATCGCTCACCGATGCCATCGACAACGAAAACTCAAACGGGCAAATCTCATGCTTTTTCGCATACGTCTCAATTGTCGTCCGGTCAAATAAAAACTCCGATTCAAACAAATCCCGAATCGCCTCCCGCTGCCGATCAAAATACCCCTTAGCATACGGACAATAAGCCGGATCGCACCGCGCCTCATCCATAAAGCAAATCTTCTCCTTCGCCGTAATCGTCGTCACCTTCGCCGCAAGGCCTTGCTTTTGGCACATCGCAAATGCCTTTTCTGCAACCGTCCGTCCCATGGTTTTCGCCGTAAAGTAAAAGACTTTCTGCTCGGCATTCGTGAGGGCTTTTAAGCTCGGAAAAATGGTCGCCATGGTCTTACCAATCCCGGTCGGCGCTCGTAGTAACAGGTTTTTTTCTTCTTTGATACACTGATAAACGGTTCCGGATAACTGGCGTTGATACGTCCTAAACTCGCCAAACGGGAAGTCGAGGGCTTTGGCTGTTTTCAACTTTTGCTGCTGGGATTTTATTAGAACGAGGGCCCAGTCGATGTAGATTCTCAGTGTGGCGCGGACAAATTCCTCTAGCTCATCAAGCATGTAAACTTGATCAAAGCTGCGGGTTTTATCACCGTCAAGGTCGCAATAAATTAACCGAACAGTGATGAATGCCAGCTTGGGGTTTTGCAGGAGCAAGATATACGCATAAAACTTAGCCTGTGCATAGTGGTTTGGCCGGTCATTCTCCCTGATGTGGTCGAGGTTACGCGTGGTTGATTTAATCTCACCCACGACCCAACCGGAATTTCCCTTTAGCAACAAGTCGAGCCTACCATTCATTATGACTTCGTGTTCATCGATCCGCATGGTATGGGCAACCGGCACTTCACATTCGTCTTTGCGATATTGTTTCTGGACAACTTGGTGAGCATGAGTCCCGAGCTGCGCGCGGTTAACCGAGAAATATTCCAAGTTTAAATCACCGCTCTGGTATACATAACCGACGATATCTTTGATTGCCTGTTGGATTTTCATGGTACTCACTCACCTCCGATTTGCTTTAAAAACCAGCCCGAAGGCTGGTCTGAACATTCATTACATCACATTCCCCGAGCCGACGCCTGCTACTTCTTCACCAAGTGGTAACCAGTCTAGCGTCTTTTTAATGTACTTATCCCAGAACGGCCAGTCGTGACCGCCGGTGTCTTGCACCCACGTTACGTCAAATCCGAGTTCAATGAGCTTATCTTTGAAGACAACGTTTGAATCAAAGAGGAAGTCTTCTGTCCCGCAAGCCACGTAAAACTTCGGTAATTCCTGCTCGGATTTTACTAGCTGTTCTGCCACAGCGATATAATCTTTGTTGCTCCCCACCACTTTATCCAAATCACCAAAGACCATCTCGTGGTAGTTGCGACTTCTGAAAATGTCCTCCGCGCCATACTCTAAATGATCGTGACTGCCGATGATAGTAGCTGCCGACAAGGCACAAACCGCACCGAAAACATCTGGCGCATGTAAGCCATTGATAATCGCGCCGTAGCCACCCATTGATAGACCGCCAATAAAGGTATCTTCTTTTTTGTGCGATAAGGGGAATGTTTTTCTCGTGAATTCAACGAGTTCTTTTTGGATGAAAGTCCCGTATTTTTCACCTGGTATGTCTTGATCCACATAGAAACGATTCTCACCACTCGGCATGACCACCACGATGTTCTTGTCCTGGGCCCACGATTGAATGCGCGTTCCCGAGACCCAATCGGTATAATTACCGAAAATCCCGTGTAATAAGTAAAGCGTTTTAAATGGTTTTGCTTCTTGCTGCTCTTCTTGCCCAAAGACCATCTTATCTGTTGGAACGATCACGTTAATCGGCACAGTGCGCATGAGCGAAGTTGAAAAGAAATTACATTGAATCCAAGCCATGGTTAAATCCCTCTTTTCTTGTTTTTATGATCGACCTCTTCAAGATTAATTGTCGATTGCTAGTCTGGTTCGATTATAACACGCTTTCAGATAAAATGCCAAATGTTTTTTCAACTTTCTACGGCTAGGCTGAATAAAAATGTTGTGCTTGTGACATACTATTATTGCATTAGTAAAGTGCTTGGTTTGCTAATGCTCTCTCTCTTTTTGTTTTAAATGTACCAGTATAAGGGGCACCTGCAACATTATGGCAGGTGTCTTTTTGTATTTTATCAATAAATATGGTAAGATAGCATCATCCATTGAAAGAAGGGATTTTATGGCTCAATCGTTATATATTCACATTCCATTTTGCGATCAGATTTGTAGCTATTGCGATTTCCCGAAGGTTTTTTCAGCCGGGCAAGATACGGATGCGTATCTGGATGCATTACTACAGGAGTTAGCAATCTACAACGATCGCTTTGGCTTTAAGGAGCTGCAAACCGTTTATATCGGCGGCGGCACACCGTCTGTGCTCACAACCCGCCAGCTTGATCGATTATTCAACTACCTGCACACTGTCATCGATTTTAGCGGTCTCACCGAAGTCTCCATCGAGGCAAATCCGGAAAGTTTAAACGCGCGAAACAAGATCGCCTGTTTAAAAAAGCACGGGGTTACACGGGTAAGTCTCGGCGTTCAAACGTTCCATGAACGCCACCTCCGAATACTGGAGCGTTCGCACAGTGCAGAAGATGCCCGCGCCGTGATTCAAATGCTCGCAGAGCATGGCTTTGAGATCAACGTCGACATGATCTACGGCATTCCCTCACAGACACTCCAAGACTGGGAAGCGGATTTGGATACACTACTAGCACTGCCGATCACACACGTCTCGGCGTACTCGCTGATCTTGGAAGAACACACGAAGTTTTACATTGATTACATGAAAGATCAACTGGAGCTCGTTGCCAACGAGGTTGAAGCAGACATGTTTGAAACGGTGATTGATAAGTTGACCGCGGCTGGTTTTGAACATTATGAGATTAGCAATTTTACACGGAGCAAACGTAGTGATCACAATCTGACATACTGGAAAAACGACCATTACATCGGAGTCGGACTTGGTGCACATGGTCAGGCAAAAAGATGGTTATCCGATGAGTCGCAACGTGCTTCACCTACCGTCACAGCTATGCGTGTTCGCTACGAAAATACCCGTTCCATTACCGCTTATAAAGCGTCACTCACCGAAGGGAAATTGCCGATTTTAGCGCAACACGAAGTGAGCAAGGACGAAACAATGGAAGAAACAATGTTTTTAGGTTTACGTTTGCTGGAAGGAATCCAAATATCAAATTCACAACAACGTTTATACAAAGAAAAAATTGAAAAATTAATAAATTTTGATTACGTCACTTTTGATGCCCTTCATCAAAATTTGCGATTGACAAGAAAAGGCCTGCTGATGGCTAATGTCGTTTTCGAGGAGTTTTTGCTGACATGAATGGTTTATTATTATTAAACAAGCCGCGCGGTATGACGTCGCACGACTGTGTGATGCGCGTGCGCCGCTTGCTAGGAACGAAAAAAGTCGGGCATACGGGGACACTCGATCCAGATGTGGATGGCGTCCTTCCGATTTGTGTCGGATCTGCGACAAAGCTCGTCCAATTTTTAACGGCCGAAACGAAAGCCTATATCGGTGAGATCACAGTAGGATTCTCCACAACAACTGAAGATGCATCCGGAGAGGTGGTGGAACAACGCGCTGTGACAAAGCCAATCGCGCAAGCCGACATCACTTCCGTTTTGCAAGCCATGATTGGCAGTGGACGCCAAACTCCCCCGATGTACTCGGCGGTGAAAGTCAAAGGGAAAAAGTTATACGAGTATGCGCGGGCTGGTATTGAAATTGAACGGCCGCAGCGCGATGTCACCATTTACGAACTAGAATTGCTCGGAGATGTCACCCACGCTGACGGGCTAGTACGCTTTAAATTCCAAGTCCATGGCAGCAAAGGCATCTTTATTCGAACGGTCGCCACAACGATCGGTGAAAAATTAGGGTATCCGGCCCATATGTCTGACTTACAACGCATCGCATCCGGGCAGTTTAAGCTTGATGATTGCGTGACGCTTGAACAAATCGAAGCGGGGGATTTTCGGTTATTAACGATCTCCGAAGCACTAACCGATTTTCCCACAGTGACTGTGGATAACTGGGTAGAGCAGCTAGTCAGAAACGGCGTAAAACTCAGAGACGAGCAGATTTCACCGCCGATGAAGTCCGGCATGTTTTTAATAAAAAGTACAACCGGCACGCCACTGTCCATTCACAAATGGAACGAAGAACGAGAGGGTTATACCTCAATAAGAGGGCTCTGGTAACAGCAAACAAAAACACGCACCAACCAAAAGGCTAGTGCGTGAAATAATTATATACAAATGCCCATATCAACGAACTAGATAACTCATGGTCATGGTAGAAACACTAGAAACCATGAGTTTTTTCGCATCGAACTTGCAACCGTGGCCACAAGTTCTATCAAATCTCTGTCGTAAGAACTCTCGTTAATTGAAGCGAGTCATTTTTCAAACTATTTTTTATGCGTAAGTTGTTAAGTCGTTGTCGAGACATCATATGCGACTCAGACTTCCGTGTTATTTCACAAATTGGCTCAATATGCACCAATCGTGTACAACTTATAGTGATTACGATCTTAAGAGTTAAGTTTTTTTGAGGTGATTAATGCAAATTAATTACCAACCTAATCTTAGGACTTGTGCTTGTAAAGATTGTCTACCAAATTGTATCGGGTTCTCGCTAGACGACATTAATAAGTCTAGCACGTTTCCTGATACAGCTCCCCCTCTATCTAGAACAACGGCGTTACCGATGCCCGAGATGTAAATAATTGTTCCAAATGGAAATTGTCTACATGCTGCAACGATGCGGACAGTTCCAAATGCTGAATCTTCAAAGTGTACATTGTTTCTAACATCACGACCACTCGCTGTGAATCCTGAACAGCCAGAGCACGTTGCTAAGTAAGCTGTTACACTCGCTGTGAATGTATCAAGCACATTAGTTGCTGCTGGTGTTGAAGATGAATTCGAAGTGGATTGTGATGGTGCTGCCGGCGCTGGTGTTGTTGGCTCAGGAACGTACACATACGTTCCAATTTCAACCACACGTCTTGCACCTTCGTCAACGAGATTTACCTCTTCGTTGACTGTCATAAAGAACTCACCGTTGTGGTACTTGTTCTCTATAACCGTTTCTTCAACCCTAGGGCTCCCTTCTACACGCACAATACGTTCTCCATCTGGAAGATCGTCTGTGTAGATGTATTCCGTCTCAAGTGTTGTTTCGATCACATCTGTTACTGTGTCAAACGTCACACGAGTGACTTCAATCTCAATGGTATTTTCAGCTGCAGTCGCTGTTAATCCAGCTGGATTGATATGAAGTTCTTCACCTTCGGTTGTAGTAACCGTTCTGATGACTTCTAATAAGTCATCATCACTTAATTCGATGTTGTGCTCAGAAAGCACTTCATCCACATCAGTTTCTGTGGTCATCACATAAAATCTCTCGCCACCATCGTTGATAATCATCTGATTCGCGCGTGTGATTTCGATTTCCATACCGTCATATACTTCATCGTGGATTTCCATGTTCATTTCATCGAAATTTCCGAATTGTATGTAACCGCCTGTTACTAAGCTAAGAACAGTCTCAGCTTCTGTTGTGAATGTATTTCGCTCACCATTTTCGACAATGGTTACTTCATTCATGTTTACTTCATTCAAGTTAGAATGCATGATAGCGAAGATACTGGTAATAATCACGCCAAGTGACATGATCCCTCCCGTTATATCCCGTTTTACTTGCATGTGTTCTGTTATAAACTACTTATCCGCAATAACAGAGCGGGCAATTTATAACAGTTCACCTCCTTCATTTGTCTGATGTAACACAAGAAAGTAATCGTCAATAGCCAAAAGACCTAAGCTATTGTATCTAGAACTGAGCTTACGACAGAGATATAGTAACATGCCATCGCCTAAACGTCAAATTTGTAAGGGTTTTACTTTATGCAAAGTTGCCTTTAAGCATTTGAAAATCCTTATTTAAAATCATTTCAACTCGATTCCTGCCAACAAAAAACGAAACCTCAATGGTTTCGTCAGCTAGGAAATAATAATTTCCTTAAATGGGTCGTCGTCTTCAAAGTAGTCAAACACGTCCGTTTCAACCTCTTCGTTGTAGTTAATCTCGACTTTCTTCTTCTTTTCCTTATGCACTTCTCGTTGGCTCATGACACTTCCCCCCTATCCATTCACTACCACTAAATATTCACCGCAAACAAAAAAATATACATCGAACGCTTGTAAATCCACAGGAAAGTTATATAATTAGGGTTATAGAAAAAACAACTGATCCAAAAGGAGTGGCGACGATGAGCGTAATCTTGCAAGAAAAAAATTCTAAGGGGCGAGTCATACCTTCGGTGAACGGGGCATTGCGCAACAGCTACATCAAAGTACCAACGGCGATTAGAGAAGCCAGCGGCATTCGCATTTTTGGGAAAAGAATGAAATCTTTTATTTTTACAACCGATGTCGCCATAATTAAAAATACGGACGCGGATGCGGTAATCGCGGTCTATCCGTTTACGCCGATGCCCACGATCACACAAGCGTTGATGTCCGTGTCTGATATCCCGGTGATGTGTGGCGTTGGTGGCGGATTGACGCACGGGAAAAGATCAGCTAATATCGCACTTCACGCGGAATTCCAAGGGGCAATTGGCGTCGTATTAAATGGGCCCACGACGGACGAGACGATTGCTTATGTCCGTGAAAACATTGACGTCCCGATTGTCATTACGATTTTATCCGAGCTTTCGGACATTGAAGGGAAATTAAAAGCAGGGGCAGACATATTAAATGTGAGCTGCGGCGCTAAGACGGCGGCCGTAGTGCGAAGTATTCGTACCAGATTCCCGGATGTGCCAATCATTGCGACAGGCGGGCCGACGGATGCGTCGATTTTAGAGACGATCGAAGCCGGGGCTAATGCGATTACTTATACGCCGCCAAGCAACGGAGAATTGTTCCGTGAAAAGATGGATTATTACCGCGAGATCGAACAAGCGAAATATGAGACTGATCAGATGGAAGAGAAAGAATAATTGTGCCTGGCTAGGTCATACTAAGATAAACAAATTCTAGAGGACTGATTATCTTGTTATTAAACCTTGGCTTGGCCGCTCTTGGCTTTATCATCCTGATTAAATGTGCCGATGTCTTTGTCGACGGAGCTGCAAATCTGGCACGTAATTTTAACATTTCAACGACGGTCATCGGTTTAACGATCGTGGCTTTCGGAACGTCTGCACCTGAGTTGGCCATTTCATTTAATTCGCATATTTCGGGAAATTCTGATATGCTGTTCGGGAATGTGATTGGTAGTAGTATCGGAAATATCCTTGTTATTCTAGGCGTTGCGATTTTGATCAAGCCGTTTAAAATTGCCAACGATGTGATTCGCAAGGAGATTCCGATTTTATTATTGATTACCTTAGGGCTATCGGTGCTTTTATTAGACCCCTTTTTTAATGATGCCCCGCATAGCTCGTTAACGCGAGCGGATAGCGTTATTCTATTGTTGTTCTTTTCGATTTTTATTTATTATTTGATCACGATTTTAAGAGCCGACAAAGAAAGCAACAAGGTGATTGAAGAACCAAAATACAAATTGCCTCGGTCTGGTTTGATGATTTTGCTAGGACTAGCAGGCATTGTTTTCGGCAGTAATTTGATCGTCGACAACGTGGAAGCGTTCGCTAGTGCCATTGGAATCAGTCAAAAAATCATCTCTGTCACGGTGATTTCAATCGGAACCTCGTTGCCAGAACTGGTCACCACCGTCATCGCCGCTAAAAAAGGCGAAAATAGCATGGCGATCGGGAACATCGTCGGCAGCAACATTTTCAACATTTGCGTCGTGCTCGGCTTACCCGTGGTCATTTTGGGCGAAGCGATCACAACCGCCTTTACATTTGTCGATGTGATCTTCATGGCCGCCGCCGTCTTATTATTATGGCTATTCTCCGCAACCGGTCGCGAAATCAAACGCTTGGAAGCCATCGTGTTTTTAGCGGTCTACGGCGCCTACGTCGGATACATTTTCCTACAATAAAAGTGAGCGCTGCATCGGCTCACTTTTTCTATGTTTATCTCATTTACACTTGCTTTTGAACCTTTTGATACAACCACTTCGCCATGATGACCATCAAGATTAAAAACCCACCGATGAAAAAGGGAAAGAGGCGGTAGCTTCCTTGCTCAGCGATCACGCCAAACAAAGGCGGCATTAACATCGAGCCCATATACGCAAACGACATTTGAATCCCGATGATCGCTTGCGAATAGCCAGCGCCAAAGTTGCTTGGCGTTTCATGCATTAAGCTCGGGAAGATCGGCGCGCACCCGAAGCCGATTAAGAACAAGCCGAGGAGTAAAAAGTTTTCTGGCACGGGTAGGAATAAGACGAGGATTCCCAGTCCGATTAAGCCACTCCCTAGCCCGATCAGTCGTTTGTGGCTTAGCTTTAGGGTTAAGAAGCCCGATAGGAAACGTCCTGCTGTGATGCCCCCGAAGTAAAGCGCGGTCCAAAGGGCAGCTGTTTCTTCAGCGAGGTCGCGGATGATCACTAAGTAGCTACTTGCCCAGAGCCCAACGGTGGCTTCGATGGACGTGTAGCAGAAGAAGAGGATCAACGACTGCTTTACCCCAGGGATGGCGAGGATTTTTGATAGGGACGACGGTTCTTGCTCATCGGTGGTCTCTGTGTCAGCGGCACTTGCTTGGATGTGTTTCCATAGTTTTAGGGTTGCAAAGAAAACAACAACAAAGACTAGCTGGATCACACCAATGGCACGATACCCCCCTTGCCAAGCACTTTCTCTTAACAGGAAAAACGACATAATAATCGGCCCGATGGATGCACCAACGCCCCAGAAGGCGTGGAGCCAGCTCATGTGTTTCGCTTCGTAGTGGAGGGCGACCACGTTATTCAGAACGGCATCGAGGAATCCTGAGCCAATCCCTAATGGCATGCTCCATAGGGCGAGGAAGATGAAGTTCGGAGATAGCGAGAAACCAATCATTGACATCCCGATCACAAGGATGCTCAATAAGACGAGTTTGCTTTCGCCAACGCGACGCACGACTCTATCACACCAGAACGTGGCGAAGATCGTTGAGCCTGAGAGGATCATTGAGACAATACCGGCACTAGCTGCTGCAACGCCAAGGTCAGCGTGCATCACAGGCCATGCGCTTCCGAGTACGTTTGGTAAGCCTAGCATAATAAATGCGATGTAAATAATAATTAATAATGAAATCAAAATTGATAGCTCCTTTTCGTGATTAGCAAAAGCATTTTGTTAACCATAAATCTTTATAGGGTATTAAACTACAAACTGTATTAAACCACAAATTTAAACTTGAAACAACTATAAAATCATCGTATACTGTAATTAAATCGCCAATGAGGAGTGAAAGCTATGGCCATTAGGTATTGTGAGTTGGATTTGAATTTAGAAGAGAATAAGCGGCAACTTACCCCGCGCGATGCGTTGTTTATAACAAAACCGCCAAAAAAGCGAAAGCCCGTCTCTCACAGGCTTTCGCTTTAAACTTACTATCCTTTACATAGGTCATGCGAAATTTCCCTAATTTTACAATATATCAAGGGTTATAGGGAAACTTTTCCCTACTCTTGCGATATATCAAGGGCTATAGGGAAATCCTTCCCTACTCTTGCGATATATCAAGGACTATAGGGAAATCCACAACTTCCATACCCCTTACATCATCCCGCCCATATCAGGCATTGGTGGTGCTACCACTGGTTCTGGCATTTCAGCTACCGCGGCTTCTGCCGTTAAGAACGACGCCGAAATACTCGCTGCGTTTTGCAAAGCCGAGCGGGTTACTTTCGTCGGATCAACTACTCCCGCTTCAAACATATCAACAAACTCATCCGCTAACACATTATACCCGAAGCCAGGCGCCATGTCCTTTAGCTGATGCGCAATGACCGAGCCTTCGATCCCAGCATTTTCAGCGATTTGACGAACCGGTGCTTCAAGCGACTTCAACACAATCGCGACACCCGTCGCAACGTCACCTTCAGCATCAACGGCAGCTACTTCTTGATAAACGTTCAGATACGCCGTGCCACCGCCGGCAACGATCCCCTCTTCCACTGCTGCTCGCGTCGCATTCAACGCGTCTTCAATGCGAAGCTTGCGCTCCTTTAACTCAGTTTCCGTTGCCGCTCCTACTTTGATCACTGCGACTCCTCCGGTTAGTTTAGCCAAGCGTTCGATCAACTTTTCCTTATCGAATTCAGAAGTCGTGCTCGCAACCTCCGCTCTGATCTGATCCGCACGACCTGCGACCGCAACGCGTTCGCCAGCCCCTTCAACAAGGGTTGTATCATCCTTAGTTACAATGACACGACCGGCAGTTCCGAGCATGTCTAACGTCGTTTCTTTAATGTCCATACCAAGTTCCGTTGTAATCAAATGTGCGCCGGTTAAAATCGCAATATCCTCCAGCATCGCCTTACGACGATCTCCAAAGCCAGGAGCCTTAACCGCTACGACATTCAAAGTCCCACGAAGTTTATTAAGCACCAAAGCCGCTAATGCCTCACTTTCAACATCCTCAGCAATTAATAACATGGAACGACCCGACTGCATAAGCTGCTCGAGAATCGGCAACAAATCCTGCATATTCGCAATCTTAGCGTCCGTCACCAAAATATACGGATTTTCTAGGACAGCTTCCATCTTTTCCGTGTCGGTGACCATGTAAGAAGACAGATAACCGCGGTCAAACTGCATCCCTTCCACCACATCCAGCGTCGTTTCAAACCCGCGCGACTCTTCCAACGTGATCACGCCATCGTTGCCAACGCGCTCCATCGCCTCGGCAATCAAATCACCAACCGTCGGATCCGCTGCTGAAATCGCCGCCACGTTCGCAATTCCCGCACGGTCTTCCACCACGCGCGACTGCTTAGCCAACGCTGCTACGGCCACACTAACCGCCTGCTCCATCCCACGACGAATCATCATCGGATTCGCACCGGCTACGATGTTCTTATTCCCCTCACGAATCATCGCTTGTGCTAAAACGGTCGCCGTCGTTGTCCCATCACCGGCAACGTCGTTCGTTTTACTCGCAACCTCCGCAACCAAACGCGCCCCCATATTCTCAAATTTATCTTCTAATTCAATTTCCTTCGCAATCGAAACACCATCATTAATAATCTGCGGCGCCCCAAACTTCTGCTCCAAAATCACATTACGCCCCTTTGGTCCTAGCGTCACTTTCACCGTGTCTGCTAACACATCAACCCCACGAATCATCGCTTTGCGCGCATCTTCTGCAAATAAAATTTCCTTTGCCATCTTTTACTCCTCCTACTCCACAATCGCTGAAATATTGTATTCAGCCATAATAAGCAACTTTTTCCCTTCATGATCCAGCGAAGGCATACCTGAATAATCTTGGTAGATCACACGGTCTCCAACGTTAACCGCCATCTCACGATGCCCACCTTGGTCAAGAGCAACACCCGGACCAACAGCAACCACAACACCCTCTGCATAAGTGTCTACCGCAACATCCCCCGTCAAAATAATCCCACTCGCCGTCTTCTTTTCAACCTCAACCGGTTCAATAACGACGTTATCATTCAAAGGTTTTAACATATTTACAACCTCCCGTATTAGTTTTTCTGTTTCTATTCCTATTTTTAGCACTCTAGACGAAAGAGTGCTAACGCTATTGATTATACCGTAATTCTTAGTGAATTGCAAGCAGAAATTCCAAAAACTGCCTTGCACTAAGCAAAGCAGCTCACAACTACATCCCGCTACCGGAACGAATCGTTTCAATAATGTTCTGATTACGCAACTTCCTTGCTGCGTGTTGCATCGTCACCCAAGTCGTTAAAAACACGGCAACGACTGAAATGATGATTGGGATCCACGGTAACGTATAGCTAAATCCCGCTGTACTATTAATGTTACGATGCGTCATCACAGTTCCAAAAATGCCCAACGGAACCCCAAACATGAGCGACCTCACTGACGAGAAAATACTTTCTAAATTCAGCATTCTTCTAATGCCTTTGCTTGTCATCCCTGCGCTTTGCAGCATCGCAAACTCGTTTGAACGTGTTTTGATATTTTCAGAAATTGTACTAATGACATTCGTTAAGCCGATCAAAATCAAGACACCGACAAACGCGTAAGTCAAAGTAGAAATTAGTTGGATCATTCCTCTATCCATTGCTTCTGCTGCGTCAAAGTCATGTACCATAAAGCCTAATTCATCACCCACAAAATCAAGAAGAATCTCATCTCCATAAGCCGCGATCCTAGCTGATTCCTCTGTTGTGATGAACCACTCGTAGCGACTAATTTCAAAGTACTCATTTGTCTCAGTAAAGCTCTCCGGAACGAGGATCTGTA
>Ga0131853_10001688_pt1 | contig 39335 bp, 23 predicted proteins | sample TergutLab28metaG_FD_92764 | JGI IMG/M metagenome (GOLD analysis project Ga0131853, IMG submission 92764) | Labiotermes labralis P1 segment gut microbial communities from Petit-Saut dam, French Guiana - Lab288 P1 (version 2) (version 2) | ecosystem: Host-associated > Arthropoda: Insects >...
ATTATTTGTTTTTTTTTTACCCCCCCCCTTTTCTCCCCAAATAATTTTTTGGTCTTTTCTCTCTCTCTTTTTTTTTTTTTTTTACATTACATTTGTCCAAATATACGAACAAGTTCACAGTTGCCAGCTGTATTTACCCGTAGGTATTTGATGCAAGAATGAACCGTAGCTCGTAAGAGAGCAAGTACATAATGTGTTTGTTAGAAGAGAGTTACTTGTTAGAGCGATTATTACATACCTTACGGTTACACGTTCTGTGCTGGCGACTATTATCTCCTGTAACTCGTTGTTACCACTTAACACCTACCGCTGCCTTTGTGTGATAGTCTTTGGAACGCAGTGATGTGTGCAGTCTACCATTACATTTTTTTTGCAGGCTCTTCCATATTCCTCACAATTGTAAAGCGGAAGTCTGGATGAAGGTTTAAAACCGCAGGGCGTCAGGAAAATGTGGGTGTTCGGAATAGGTAGAGGAGAGTAAAAACTGGTGTCTGTTCCCCATTCTGTAAGTTAAAGGACGTAATAATGGACGTAAGCGGTGTAGCGATCGTCAGGCTGCTTTCACACGCGCCACCGTGTGGACGAGCCACAGACACGCAATGGCTGGGTCGAACACGCGTAGCCCTGACGTCACATGCTGGGGCTGAATCTCTACGATGAATCTGTCCACATCGAACACATTGCATGTATTTATTTTGGGCACAGCTGTGCTTCGTCTGAACGCTTATACAAGACTGCGTTAGTAAGTGGCAGAGCCACAAGGGAGTGTCCCAGCCGCCAGTGGAGATTGACACTCTTGGGCCACAGTCGCTGTCGCCTAGCCACGTAGTATCGTGTGTTGAAAAGTTCCGTATGAGTCGCTGTCAGCTGCTTGTCTGGCCAGTGAGTGGCCCGCGTGAAAGCACGCACTTATCACAAAAGCTACCTTTTGTTCGTTGATTATGGACTATTTGCCAGCAAGTTCACTTCGCGTTTGTTCTTCTCAGCCATTGCTGCCATGTCACTGCTTGTCCTAGCTAATAACTACAAGATTTGAAGCTGCTAGGGAACAGGATAGGGGATGTGCCAGCTTCTTTCGAAGGGTGCCCATGTGTTTTCTGCGGTCTCTGGCGAGAACCAGTTGCAGAGATTGTACTTTTCAGCTGATCGGACCTTCGGCCCTGGACAAAATCTTCACTCAGCGCGTTTAAGAAGCCTGTTTCAGAATGTTTTTTACATACATTGTCACAAAAATCATGTCCATTGAATATTCACGTCTTCTGGCATGTTACGGCTTGTTACGGACATTTTGGAGGGGCGTAGTTTCTTCTTGTGCATGGTTAAGAAATCCAAGAACAGACTGCTTGATCCTGAAGATGGAGGCACTACGCTCCCTCGAAACGTCGATAACTGTGAGTCGACACAGCGTAATATCGTTAACTCCGCTGCGAGAACTTCAAATCTCGCTTCATGCACATTGTCCCAAAATTACACCTGGTGCCACGACTGATACACGAGGCTTCTTAAATCCTTTTCGCTATTTTTTGGAAATTTAGAAGATTTTGAACCCAAAAGTATACCGGAGAACGAAGTACATTAAAAAATGTTAACCCTCATTAATTACCAAACAAGTCAGGCAATGTACTATGACGTAAATTGGGGCGCGTTCGTGCAACCATTGTTGCAGTGGAAAAGCAATAAATATAACGTAATCTGAGGGTGTATTTGTAGCCTTACGTATCCAGCATTCAATGCCCATGCGCCATTTTGTCGTCTGTGGCCTGTCTAGCTCTACAACACATTATCTCATAAACCTCACGATTTTCGGGAGGGGGGGGGGATCTTGGACATAAGCTGTATGTTTTGATTTTCTCTACAACTTTCGTCTGAAACAGTTCTCATTCTACGAAGAACTGAGCGAGATAGAATCATAAATGTGTAGTGATCTTAAGGTAAAGTATCCTTTATTCTTGTCCGATTGTAACTTGAATTTTCCCGACAGATTTTCTAAAAATACTGAAATATCAGAGGTCATGAAAATCCGTGCAGTGGGAGCTGAGTTGTTCCAAGCGGACAGACATGAAGCTAATAGTCGCTTTTCGCAGTTCTGCGAACGCGCCTAAAAAGTTGGCCTCATATAATCGTCTCGCTGTGTGCGAGTATGGATGCATGCTGTTGAACCAGCCGACAGATTTGTATTAATGTCTGAGTTAATGTTATGGCATTATAGGACACCCAGAGTGCGTACTTTCGCTTTCAGTCTGATGGTGGTAACTAATGAACGTCTGGAACTAAGCGTTTGAAACTTTGAATGGAGATATGCCATTAACACACCTACACCTCATGAGTGAATTGCAGTATGTCCGTGCGTATGTACCTATGATATGTTGTTTGTAATTCAAATTATGATATATTGTTTGTAATCCAAATCATGGCGACTATCCGAATTTGAGGTTATATTTGACACACCTAAACTATACAGAATTTGTACTTAGGAAGTTCTTCGCAAAAGCAAAATTAACCTATAGTAATTGCGCAGGTATATGTGGAACAATTCTATGCACATTAGGAAATCCTGTGTAATAACTAGGGGTCTCTGTATTTTGTGTTAATCATGCCTTTTATTTTTTATTTTATTTTATTTTTCGGGTAGAAGATGCTCCTTATAATAGGGGTAACACTCCACAGATAGCACAGGAGTCAGTCCGATGCTTCTTAAGGGGGTAGGGTGGTTTGCATTGGCAGTGGTTTTGGAAACAGTTTCGCGAAGACGTTCATAGTGTGGTTCGTTTTTTGGGAGCGAACCATGTTTCCAAATCGGAATTCAGACGAATTGATGAAAGCGTTTTGTGATGGCGAACTGGAAGTGCAGCTTGTCAGAAACAGATGGAGTTCGAAAATGATGGGACACCCTTGATGGTGATCGTAAAGGTCGGCTCACCCCATCAAAGACGGAAGTGATTCTGGAAAAGTTACGAATCGCAATTTGATATCGCCGATTCCACCACACGAGGATGTGCAATTGGCCCTACATCAACGGCCACGAATACAAGAGCCCCATTTTACGGCAGTGGATTGTTTAAATTCGTGCAAAGAAGGGACAAGTATGCCAGTGTGCAAGAGGATTATGCTGGAAATGAGGGACCTTAAAGTGGAAAAATTAGCTACATTTAACGTTCTAATGACTTCTCGTTTAATTTTTATGACTTAGGGAAACTTACTGACTGGATATCTTGTGTATATAAGCTTGCCATCAGCGTACACCTTTTTAAAAGGCCCAAAAATATCATTAAAATAATCCCATTTTGTTTTAGACCTTTGTACTTTATCCGCTGAGGTGTCTGTTTGGGGATGCCTGAGAGTCACGTCCATATCTGCAAATTCTGCACCAGTTATATTATTGCGGACAATGCTACAAAAATGGACTAGATTATTATTTGATATAAATACTGAAGTTACACGCATTTGAAATCCTACAAAAACGATATTTATCACAAGACTTAAAGTGTGTACTTAAATTTTGTTATATTTTACTTTAAGATATGTTTTCTTGAATGTTTTTGTAGTGGGCTTTTGCTGTGTCGTGGGGACGTGTAACATAAGACGTTCGTCTGTATATTAACTCGATACGCGTTGAGTTATTACTTTAGAATCTCGTATTAGAAATGCCAGAAATTTGTTGGGAATTCCGACACATACCAAGTTTTAGAAGTGACATATTTTGTGGGAATTTAGGTGGCTTGTGCAGCAATGCGAGTCATGCAGCCACACGCTCGCTGGTATTGCCGAGTTGCCGCGTTTGTGTGGTAAATTTATATAAAAAAAAAATGAAATTGACATTTTTGCTGCTAATATCAGTATTGGACACTGAAAAATATCCTCGCTTGTAACCAGACATCCCAGGAACGCTATTGAAGGCCCAAGAGTAAATGAGGTCAGCGGGAACTTTTTTTGTTCAATCGTGAAACTTTTTTCAGGCGTAAAGTCTATGGTAATTAAACATGAGGTTTCATAAACTGCCGAGTTTGATGAAAGTTTTCTTACATTTTGTGGCATTTGAAGAAATGTCATTAGCACAGCACTACGTTACGCTGTTCACTGCGAAGAGCGGGGCTTGCATAATTCCTGACATCATATAAGCCCAAGTATTTCGGCAGCAGAAGTTCCACATTTTCGTCACAGTACGCCCTGGGGTGGGGATAGCACGTTCAGTAGGTGACTGCGTAAGTGGCTCGACGACAGAGAAATCGTGGTTAGATTCCCCCGACAGGTGTACGAGATTTTTCTCAGACCGGTTGTGGGACCTACCAAACCTTCCATTTAGTGGACGCAGTGCCCGTGCATGAAGCTGCGTACTCGTGTTGTGTCGAGCTAAAGAGTGTGTGGACTTTACATCTTCACTTCTCCGTATGCTTCCTTGAGTCGGTGCCCAATTAAGCACAGGGACGTTAGCTTTTACGTAATGCGCCTAGTGTCACCAGTAGAGCTGCTTCTGCATTTTAACCGTTGATGTCAGAGACGTGCCATAGGGAATGTGCTAACAGCCTCAATTAATCTGAGTGTGAATATATTCGTAAATTTAGCAGACACGTCAGCAGTGTTAATTTATTCTCATAGTGTTGCATACCACCGTGTATTTGTATTAACTCTTCGTAATTAGACCCACACACAAACACTGATTTAGGGAACAGACTATATTTGTCTACATGTTTCGGCCCTTTTGGGCCATTATCAAGGAGTATGTGTACATGCATGTGTATAAACTTACAGTTACACAAATCGATAGACCAGTTATGCATTTGCAAGTATAAGAATATAAAATAGTTGAAAGTGGTAATGGAAGTTGCAAGAGTTCAGATATTTGGGGACAACCTTAATGAATCAAAATTCTATTCAGGAAGAAATTAAGAGCAGATTGTAGTCAGGAAAAGCTTGCTATCATTCGATGCAGAATCTTTTGTCTTCCGGGTTGCTATCTAAGTATACAAAGATTAAGATATACAGAAAGATAATAACGCCTGTTGTTTTGTGTGGGTGTGAAACTTGGTCTCTCACATTGAGGGAGGAATGTAGGCCGAGGGAATCTTTTAAGAAAAAAATGGTCGCCTGCGAACGGAATTTTTAAAATAACAAGTTGTTGACTGAAACGCCCTACGCTGAAGCGTTTCGCTTTGCGTGATTGGTTAATTAATCAGCAATAATTGTCATGCCGTTTCTGTGCCTGGTACACTTGCCAAGTGTTTGCATGGTCATTATGATCGCACTCGAACGACACACCACCCTCACCAATCGACGTGCCAAGTTATGGTGATTGCCCACACACACGTCACTTGTCTGCTTGTCAAGTATAAGCGGGTTGTGGGAACGCAACACTCTTCGGTTTTGTAAGCAAACACGCATTGGCGGTACCCACGACTTGTGTTACATTTACCGACAATCGGTGAGAAATGGACAGGTGGCCAGTGTTTCTGCAAGTGCACCGTTCCCACAACGTGGCGAGTGCCCACAAGTGATATATGTTTGCCAGATGTACCAGTCGAGAGAATGTGGCTTAATGATCGAGTTTGTTTACTGCCTGAATCGTAGAATGGAAGAAGAGTCTCTCGTGGGTACTTGAAAGGCGAGATCCAAACATTGGGTTGAATTGGTTTCGTACGGCTGTTCGAAAACACAATCTCCTTCTGTTTCGTATCTTTTCCTCAGGACAGTGTCGCGTTTTTGTGGGTATTTTTTAAGTGTTTTTCACCGTTTCAAGTACTGTATCCCTTCCTTTTAGTATTTTTGACAAACGGACTTCGCCATTATCGAAGTGCAATGGGCAGTTGTAGTTTATGGTGGTGTTGTCCTTATGCACCTCCATCATGTGACGTAATTGGTCGTCTGAAGTGTCCGCGTGGGAACCGTCGTCAGGCCTTGACTCATGGCATGGCCTCCAATGAAGCTGGAAAGTGTGAAGCGTGCGGGCAGCAACGGCAGTAGCAGCTGTGAATTGATCAGCTAGGGGTCAGATCTCGGTTCAGGTCGGGGTTAGCGGGTAGCCACGGGTCACCCGTACAATCAATCAGCCACTAGCAAAGCGTATACTGAAGGAGTTGCTGTTGCAGCAAATGGCTGCTGTGAAGTATTAGTCACTGTAAGAGTGTAACAGATATGGTGTGTTACGGAAAGGGAATGGTGCCGAGTGGCAGCTTTGTTTGAAGATATCATTGATTCTGTTAAACTTTGTACATATTAAGTAGCGAGATTCAAATATTGGTTAACGTGACATCGCATTTCGACGTTAGTTTTATTTGACGAAGCAGTTTCGGAGTGCGGAACAGTAGCTGCGGGGTATACTTATGCAGTACCCTGCTTGATAGTGACTGCCATGGTTTGTGCTTGAGCATAAAACCAGGGGTGCACAAGCTCTGGTCGCCCGGGAAACTGAGTTTTGTACACGGTAGCGCCTAATATTTGTGGGGGTTCAGTATGAAACTTGCTTCATATCACCGTTGTGGCGCTTTGAATTTTGCGGTGGCTTATAAACCGAACATAAAACTCTGTTTATATACCATATGCTTGTTACTTCATTATATGAAATATACTAGTCGTCTTGAAAGTTTGAGATTGTACAGCGTACAAAAGATTTTACTTTGCCATAATAATTAAATAGGAGCCGGGTAGCGTTGTTGGTATGGCGACTGTACTACGGGCCGGACGGTCCGGGTTTCGAATTTCGGTAGCGGCACGAATTTTTGCTCTTGAAAACATCCACACGACTGTGGGAGGTCCATCCAGCCTCCTGTTTAATGGTTACCGGGTAAAGCGGCCAGAACGTGAAGCTGACCACCATCTAGTGCCGAAGTTAAGAATGAGTGGAGCTATATCTCTACTTCCCCTATATGCCCTCAGGGCGTGGACAAGGAAGAAATTTTTAACGTAATTAAATATTGAAAACTCTGCTGTAGTTTGAAGAACTCTGGAAGTACACATTAATTAGATCAATTTGAATGCTGAAATGCTCGTTAATGGAATACAAGAAGTTTGAGGTTTGATCGACCGTAAAAAATGTAACCAGGTTCTTCTGTGACTGTTCGAGCTGTAGGGTTTGCAGTACTGTCGATAATTCCGCTAAAAGGGAAAGATTGAGCTGTACGTAGTATCCCTTATGTAGTTTAAGACTGGAAGGCGCTGCCATATCAGGTGCTGAGTACAGTTAAACTCCACTTATCCGGACGCTGGTTATCCGGATCGCCAATTACCCAAATCAGCTTGGCCGTTCGGGTAAATTTGTCGAGAATTCTATACAGCTAACTTGACTTGAAATTACCTGTTATCGGATCAAGTACAATACAGTGTTATGGCTTCTAGAACTTCAAATCGGGCGCGGTCGGAAGATTTAGATGCAGGCACATACTGTAAATAGTAACAGCTGAACTTCAAACTGCCGATGTAGCCTATTTTCAAAGGAAAATTTTCTGCTTATCCAAATGGCTTGCCGTCCGAATTAATCTTGATGGGTGGAGTTCTACTGCATTTCTTATGACATTGGCAGCTACATACGACATTTTTTATAGGCCTATGGCAGCCCGGATTGCCCTCAGAGTTGGTCATGTTCACATCCGTTATACAAGGTATTTTTTGCTATCTGCTAAGTAGTGATAAAAATGCAGATAAGCATAACTAATTCGAAACTATTTTATTATAATTGTTAACAGTTTGAAGCCTAATGATTATTATATATACCACCAGTTTAACGTTCAGAATTCCGGCGTTCTGCACGCACAGTTCATTCATGTGTTTGGCATGGTTCCCAGAACAGTCATTATTATTCTGTACAACATTAACTGATTGGTTTTTTATAACCGAGAAGGAATGTGCTTCCTGCGCGGCACGGAGTGATTCTGTAAACTTAATCAGGCTAGTCTTCGCCTTCACATAGGGCTGCGCCACTGCTTATTCGTTTAGTCGCCATTGTTTTAGCGTGGAATCCCGGGTTCGCTCCCGGGTCAGTCCATGTGAGATTTGTGGTGGACCCTGAGGAAGATTTTTCTCCTAATGCTTAGGTTTTCCCCGGTCAACTTAATTCCACCAATGCTCAGTACTCATCTGCGTCAAGATGTTGCCGTTACCAAAAGGACGTACGTGCGAAGCCTGGAACGTTCCAAAAAGCAATGCCGTTTGGGAAATCGGAGAGCATTGAATAGAAAATTACTTTCAGTTTTTTTTTTTTGCGCTTTCTAGAGGTTTATGGATGCTAGTGTTCAAGATATGTTCACCTTCTTCATCGGATGTTTATGTGCTTGCATCAGACCAAGGACTGGTCGTCGCGTGGAGGAGGAAATCAGTGATTTCGGCCTCTGTGGACTCGGTCCCAAATTGACAACGAGGGATCGTATGTAACTAGAAGACGGTCGGGCGGTTCTGAGTTAGCAGTCTGTCGTAATAATTTTCAGGCATCCTTCCTCAAATATTTATGCTGTGTCTTTCGAGTCGCCACAGGTGACTTTTCCAATTGGAAGGCTGGCTAGCATAATTATTTGCGATGGATGTCTTAACACTGTGCATAGTGAGTGACGTTGGGTCATGGTCGCTGGGATTTTTCTTTCGTAGCTCTTGCGAAGCGTTGCTGTTTTATAAAACTTTGCATTCGTAGTAGACAAAAGACAAGAATAGTAGCGACAGAACTTTATGACAGTTAGATAAATAGCATGCATTTACAAAAGTACCTGCGTTCGTATGTCTGCTTCATTGTAATGTGTTTGTATTGGTAATGCGGTCGTGCAGAAATAATATTGCGGTTGAACGCGGCACTTGCAAAGCCTGTTCTGAGGAATTTGCGTAAATATAGCTGTGTTCACAGACGACCCACAGCTAAGCCCGAAAATTTCCCTTAATGCAGCGTTACCGCAACTTGGTAACCAGAATGGAAAGGGGGGGGGGGTGTTCGGAAAGATTTTGGCTCCAGATTAGAAATAGAAAATATATGACCAAGTTTGAAGGTGTTTATATCACTTTGCGCTCACGAGACGAATTTCAACCCTCTCCTTCCTTTTGATGTGTTCTTTAGTTAACCTTCGACATTCGGATACAAATAAAACCGAATGTATCACTGTGTATGTGTAATGTTTGCTTTTGGAAGTTGTCTAGTGACATACGCATTATAGTTAACAGAACTGTTGAAATCTGTTTGCATTATTGCAGTATCATTGTGTCCTAGTTCTTAAACGTGAAAAGTAAAAGGTAAAGCAGCCCCGTTACAGGCCTGGAGTGGCCCAGAGGGTTCCAGGAAGTTAAGGTTCCCAGATTTCATGACAACGGCACCGATGGTGGTAAGGTTGTCGGCCTTACGCACCGACCGCCTTTACTCCCAGGAAATGTTCCTGGTACTCATTTCTGTTAGAGGCTGAGTCGACCCCAGGGCCATAGTGCGTTCGGAAGGATTTTATGTCAATGAAAAATTTCAGTGACACCATCTGGAATTGAATCAGCGACCTTCCGATTTGTAGAAACATGAAAAGTAAGTTGAGTAATTTCGATTCTTGGTTACAGAGATCAGTAAGATACCTTGTTGGCATCTTCTGTCGTTTTGGCGCCTTCGTTAGTTCGTTTAGCGTAGACGGCACATTGAATGGCTACGGGCTGCACAGCCCAAGGGTTCGATTCCCGGCAGGGGCAAGAGATATTTTCTTTTCTCCAGAACGTCCTTACAGGCTCCTGTGCCCACGCATGCTTCTAGTCAGTGGGTTCCGGTGGTTTTATCGGCGGGTGTAAAGCAACCGGGGTCGTGAAGCTGACCATTCACCTCCGTCTAGTGCCAAAGTTAAGAATGGGTGGAGCTTTACCTCCACTCAACCGTATGCCTATCGAAACTGTGCCTCCTTTTTTGTCATCATTACTTTTGTTGTTTATGTAATGGGTGGATAATATTAGGATTGATCTCCAGGAGGTGGGATGTGGGTATATGGACTGGATTGGGCTGGCCCAAGATAGAGACAGGTGGCGGACGCTTGTGAGTGCGGTAATGAACCTTCGGGTTCCGTGAAATACGGGGAATTTCTTAACTAGCTGCAAACCAGTTAACTTCTCAAGAAGGACTCTGCACCATGGAGTGAGTGAGTAAGTATGTAACGTGTGAAGGTAGCACCGAGTCGCTAAGTAACTTGCGAATTATAAGTGATCGTGTATGATTTGTAAATATACAACTTAGTTGGTTCCAAGGAGAGCAGATTTGGAAACCGCACCATACATCACACAGTACTGTCAAGGTACGGATCTACCATTCTCCCTAACCATAATACACACGCAACATTGTACACGCATTACGGACTCTTTATGTTGCAGAAAGATAGCGAACCGGGTTGAACGAAACTGGTTTAAATCGTTTTGGTGTCTATATTTACAAAAGTATTAGTGCCTGCAGTTACAAAAGTATCTGCAGACTTACTGTTTAGCCTTAAGCTTGAAGGGTCTGCATTTACAGGTCTGCCGTAAAATATATATCTGACAATGACCACGATGTCTCACTGTTGTTTATTAACAAGTGTCGGTATAGCTCAGTCTGTGTAGTGATTAGGATGTAGTTGGACGACTGGACAGTAGAGGTTGTTTTTCTGGCAGGGGCAAGAGACCTTCCTTTTTCCAAAGCGTTGAGACTAGTTTTGGGGCCCACTCATCCTCATATTCAGTGCTTATTGTGGGCTGTCTCCACGGGTGTAAAGTGGTCCGGGAATGAGACGGACCACAAAATTTAACAAGAAAAGCAGTGTGCGTATACCGTAACAATGAGGCGCATTTGCATAACCATTGTTGACGTGGGGAAGCAATAATTATTGAATGTTATGACTGTGTTTGTCTTATTTATTCGGCATGCAAAGCGCATGCGCCTCATTATATTGTCATCTGTTCCTGTCTGGCTGTACCTTTTTGACACATTATCTCATAAACGGCACGATTTTCCGGAAGAGGTTACTGAAATTTAAAATGTGTGTTTCTCTACTCCTTTTGTTGGAAATATTTTTCCTGCTAAGAAGAATTGAACGAGATATCATAAATGTACATAGGTCTTCATATAAAGTACCAATTATTCTCGTCAGATTTTAATAAAACCTGAATTTTCTCGACAGATCTTCGAAAATTCTTGAAATATCAAATTTTACAGAAATCCGTCCAGTGGGTGCAGAATTGTTCCATACGAACAGACGGACGCACAAACAGCCGTGACGAAGCAAATAGTCGCGTTTCGCAATTCGCGAACGCAACTAAAATTGCTGTGGGCCTACACTCTTCTGTATGTTGTCATGGCGTGGTGCTTAATCAAGTGCAGGCATCTTACCTGTAAGAGGTAAAGTTCATCCTCGGAACAGGCCATGAAAGTTTGTTATAATGTTAACCTCAGCGCAAGATGAGTCTGGGTGGTCAGCGCCAAGCCCCAGCCGCTTTACCCACGGGAAAGAGACCCGGTACCAACTTGCAGGAGGCTGGATGGGCCCCGGGACGGGTCTGGACAGGTGCTGGGAATCTCGGCCCATCGGGATTCGATCGCCGGACCGTCCAGCGTGTAGCGAATCGCTTTGCCGACTGATCCATCGTGGCCCACACTTGACGTAACCGTCGTAACGACAGCCCGCAATTAAGAATCGACGTAGAGACGGCAGGACAGCGAACTAAATAGGTCACGTTTTAATTAGTAATAGATTTAGGAGTGCAGTAACAGACATCAGAGCTCAGAGCACTAAGGGGACAGACATCACTGGATCAGATCACAACTTACTGAAGATGAATTTTAAAGTGAAATTAAGGGTAAAAACTGGAAATAAATGTGATGAGAAAAGAAAAACGGTGAACATTTTTCAAATTACAAAGTGGAAACAAGAATATGCTATAGAAGTAGATAATAGGTTTGAAATACTGGAAAATTTGGACGATGAAGTTAATATTGATAATACTAATGAAAAATGGGAAAACATGAAAACAATAATAAAGGAAACCAAACAGCAGCTTATAGAAAAGGATGAAGGCACAGGAACATTAAAAATAAATGGTATGATGAGGAGTGTAAATTTGCAATAGAAGAAATGAAGAAAGCAAGAGAATAGTGGTTGATAAAAGGAAGGAGGGAGAAGGAAGAGCAGGAGTATCACCATAAAAGAAAAGAAGCTCACAAAATAATTAGGAATAAGAAAAAGACATACGTAAAAAATGTAATAGAATCAATAGAAGAAGGACAGAAGCATAATAACATAAGGAAAATGTATGAAACAGAACAATTTAAGAAAGGATATCAACATAAATTTAACATAATTAGGAACAAAAAAAGGAAAACTGGCAATGAATACAGATGTGAAAGCAGAAATATGGAAAGAATATTTTGACAAATTACTGAACACAGAAGAACCAAGGGAATTAATTAAAAAAGGAAATAAAGAAATTAGTGATGTTGATGTTGAAGTAGAAGAACTCACTATCAAAGATGTAAAATAGGCAATAAGAAACTTAGAAAATAACAAGGTGGCTGGAACTGAATACATCCGGAATTAATAAAATACAGAGGAAATAAACTACTGACTAGAATGTATGAACTAGTAAGACAAATCTGGGAGGAGGAAAGGATACCTGAAGAATGGAAAGAAACAATAATTGTTCCTATACTGAAAAGAGGAGACAGAGATAGGCGTGAGAATTACAGGGGAACAGCACTGGGAAATGTAGCTTACAAAATTTTGTCGGATATAATATTGGGAAAAATTAAACCATATGTTGAAAAAAGTTACGGGGAATTATCAGAAATGGATTTGGAGATGGAAGATCTGTAATTGACAACATATTTGCATTGAAAATAATAAAAAGAGAAACTTTGGGAGTATAATCAGAGTGTACAATATTTATTTATTGATTTTCGAAAGGCATATGGCTCTATACATAGAGATACACTATGGGAATATATGAAAGAATTTAAAATTCCCACTAAATTAATAAATATATGTAAAACATGTGTACAAAAGACAAGAAGTGCGGTTAGAATAGAAGGAACATTGTCACCTTTTTTTGAAAATAAAACAGGCTTGAAACAGGGTGACTCTGTATCACCAGTATTATTTAATTTGGCATTACAAAAAGTGATACAAAGTATAAAAGTGGTTCCTAGTGGTATAAAGATTGGTAAAGAACAGTTGAATGTATTAGCATGTGCAGATGACATTGCATTAATTAAAAAAAAAATGAAATAGAAATAAGAAAGCTTTTTGTAGAAATGGAAAACATTGCCAGAAAGTTTGGACTACAAATAAACCAAGAAAAGACAAAATGTATGATAGTGGAAAGGAAAAGCAGTTTAAAGAAAAATAAAATAGGACATTTGAAAATAAAAAATTACAAATTTGAAAGAGTGAAAATTTTTAAATATTTAGGATTTGTACTTAATGAAGATAACAATAACCAAATAGACTTGCAAGAAAGAATGAAAATGCCAACAAAACATATTTTATGCTACAAATTTTTTTTTTAAATAAGAGCATATCAAAGAAACTAAAAGTAAGACTAAAGAACACAACAATAGACAAAACGTTAACATAGACATCAGAAACTTGAACACTAATAAAGAGAGATAGAAATCAATTGAACATTTTTGAACGGAAAGTGTATAGAAGAAAAAAGGAAAATTGGAGGATATTAACCATTATAGAAATTTATGCAAGTGTTAAAAAACCTACTATAATAGAGACAATAAGGTTAAGTAGATCACGTTAGTTTGGGCATGTTCAGAGAATGGAAGAAAATAGAATTCTCAAAAGGGTATTATATATGAATTTGGGAACAACAAGGTTGAGGGGTAGACCAAGAATTAGATGGCAAGAGGAGGTGTGAGAGGATGGAAGAATAGTTGTTGTAGAAGGGTGGCAGGAAAAAGTACATAATAGAGAGGAATGGAAGAAGCTCCTGAGAACGGCAAGGAATCGTCGCATTCTGCACATGCCAATGGAATGAATGAATGAATGAATGAATGAATGAATGTAGAGAAATAAAAGGGAATTCATTACATGGCATGGCGGTCGAACAGTTACTGGGTAGGCCTGTGTCCAAACAAAGGGGAATGCATATGTGGCGAGAAACGGAACTGTTTATCCGACAGTTCGTATTTCTGGTACCTCAGCGTTGTTTATTAGCCAGACACGTCGGCGTCGTGACAAGCTAGATAACACATCAGTAACGTGTGTGTGCATGTGTATTGGGGTTGATTCTTTGACAGCCATATCAACACACGTTAGGAATGTATGCTACGCTAAGCACACATTTCTCGCGCGCTTGTGCTCTTTTTTGTAATTATCTCGAAAATTGCGAGGTGTACAAAGTGCATGGTTACGGTAGTCTGTGCAGCTTTTATACCAGACGCTTTCATTCGGATAAAATATTTGGGCTAGTTACGTACGCCGCGGTTAAGGTCGAGTGTGCGCGAAAAATTCTTATGTGGCGTCGTGTAAGGCGTTTGTTATTGTTTTCTGGTATTAGCCAAAATTGGAATTCTCCGCAAATACGTATGTGTAGACACTTGGTATAGACGCAACCAGATGACGAGACAGCTGGGGGTAGCGTTTTTGTGAAGCTGTGCATGCTGTGGATGTTACTGGCAGGAAATTTGTTGAATATCAGAGGGTCGAAACGGCGTTCCCTCTGTTGGGTTTTAGGTCACTTTGTGGGGGAATTTCCCTGCCTTGTAGTCCTTGTATTCGGAGTGAAAAAAATATGTAGGTTTCTTGTATCCCACAAAGACCCGCCTTAGCCTGCCTCTTACGAACGTGGACTTAACATGGTCGGTATTTATTTTCTTTTAGCAAATTTGTAACCCGAACGAAACTCGAATTTGGAGTTTGAATGCCATTTTGTCAGTACTTCGTATGATGTTAATAGCAGTATCCGTCAGCGCTTGAAACGTCTTTGCGAAATCTCATAATTATGGGCCAGTTTTGCATAGATTATGTGGACTATATCAGAACCTTGCACTTACTTAGTATGTATCGTCACTTTGTGTGTATGTTCAGGGCGTCAGTATTCCGCATTTGGAAGCGTATTATCGGGCTAAAATGTATTGTTCTCTCGTCCTTCATTCACAGTACAAACTAGACAGGCAGTATGCGTATAACGTAACATAGAGACGTGTTCGTGTAACCAATGTTGCAGTGGAAAATCAATAAATATTACATATTCTGAGTGTATATTTGTAGCATTAGGTATCCAGCATGCAATGCGCATACGCCAGATATTGACATCCGTAGCCTGCCCCGCCCTACAATATTTTACCACATTATCTCGTAAACGGCACGATTTTCGAAAAAAAAAGTTTTTGAACATAAAATGTGTTTTGATTTTCCCTATAATTTTTGTCTGAAAATTTTTCTCATTCTAAGGAAAATTGAGCGATATATGATCAAAACTGTATATTGGACTTCTTGTGAAGTACTGGTTATTCTTGTCAGATTTTAATAAAACTTGAATTTTCTGTACAGATATCCGAAAAATATTCCGATGTTAATTTAATGGAACTTCGTCCAATGGGAGCCGAGTTCTGTGCGGACGGACGGACAGACAGACATGACGAAGCTAATAGTCGCTTTTCGCAATTTTGCGAACGCGCCTAAAAACTCAGTTCCTGCCTCGCGATAAACACACTTCTCCTACATTTAAAAAACCAGACGGTTGGTGCTATTAGCGAATTCGTCGCTGTTTATTCTTAGAATCCTGCGAAACCCATAAACACGCGTTGTGGGCGAACTGCAGGGTTTTTTGTTTTTATTCTTAAAGCAGGTGGCACATACTGTAATCACCGGCTGTAAATGGTAAAAATTCATGCATCTATATTATGGTCTGAACACCATGCCGTTTAGAGGACAACTCTTGTTGGTACTGTTTCCCGTAGGCACAAACCACAGTAATGTTGTGAAATTCTGGTTTAAGTTATCGATGTCTTTGTCCAGGTTGGTGATATTGTCAGTGGGCGGAAAATAAAAGTAATGGTCATTTAGTTACATGACGCTTGCGAGCGGAACGTACAAGCTCGCATAAATGACGTGTTCTTCACAGGTTGCATAATTTGAGTTCTGTTTGAGTTTGCGCATGTAGAACAGTATGTATAGACACGTGTGTGTGTGCGAATGTGTGCTGTATGCTGTCTATGAGAGCTCATTTTGAGGGTTACGGCAGTATGCTGCCCCCCATAAGTGCGCGGATTACAGCATTATGCTGCCGCGCATAGTTCTGCGGATTACGACAGTGAGCTACCCCGCAAAAGTGCGCGGATTACGGCAGTATGCTGTCGCACATGGGTCTGCGCATAAACGGCAAGCAGTTAGTAGCAATGTCCAGCAAACCTTCTCGAAACTATGGGAAAGTGATCATTTCCTTCACACAGGCGTGTAGGACGTCTGTTGCCCCTGTATACATTCAAGTTTCATTTTTGTTTCCAGTTTTTTAATTTGGGTTTATAACGAGGAAATGAAACATTGAGAAACGCGCTGTATGTTAGGGTAGTGACTGTACAGGACTCATAGTCGTGGTCTGGGGAGAAGCAAATTGCGGCTGGCTGACCCAGAGGTTGCAGGGATCAGTTTGCCTCTCCATCTCTTGGTTCACTTGAATTACCCATTCTTGACCTCGTGTTGGAAGCTGAGTTCCTGACCTGCACTGACCTTACTACGGGCAAAACGAGCCGTTGCCAAGAGACTACATCATCAGAGCCATGGACCACTCTGACGGTTATCAGATGTTATACGCCACCTGCACATATAAAGGGTTGTATTATGTCTGCCGGAGGTTGCTGATAACACGTTGTACTGGTGCCTTTAAAGCAGGACAGTTTGCACACTGACACTGTACCACGTGCTTTCATTTCCACTGTGGAAGCTAGTGAGCGTGTGCCAGGCTGCATTGTAATTTTGACATTGAAGTGCGATTCGCATATATGCTGTACCCTTGTTTTGCCCACTTCCCTACAACATTCGACTTTTAGGCACCTGTAAGACAGAGGAACCGTAATACTTTCATGTCGAATGCTCCAGTACAAAAAAGTCCTTTGCTGAAATTTGTTTCACTGCATGTGGTTTAGGATTACAAATTACAGTGCCAATTTGGTGTAGGCGAAGGAATGTAATATATATATATATATATATATATATATATATATATATATATAGAGAGAGAGAGAGAGAGAGAGAGAGAGAGAGAGACTGTTTCATTTTTCGTGTATACTGTATGTCTTTCAGGCTGTAACATCTACTAGATGTACAAATATGGCTTCTGTGTTTGCCAACATACAGGTATTATTGTGCTCAAAATTCAGCCCATATTCCCTTTATCGTGCTCAGATACGCTAACGTCACAGCACTTTGCTACGTCTTGTCTTACGTAAAGTGAAGAAAGGAAGGGTATTTTATTAGTTTAACCTTCTCATTTTTACTGCCAGCAATCTATGCTTGACTGGAATGAAGTTGCTTTTTGCGTTTCGGAAACTGGAATTGTTTATTGAACATACACATACATTGTAAATCATAATCTTTTGCATAAATGCGCATCAGATGATGAATTTTGTTTTCACGGGAGATTGATGGTTGGAGACAGGTTGTGGTGATATATGGGGTCGTTATTTTCCCTGGCTCATAACGTTGTTCACTTCCCGCCGCTGTGCCAATTTGCCATGAGTCGGGCGTCCCGCCCCCCATCCTTTTTTTTTAATTCAGTGTGTTGCATGAAATATTACGTTTGTACTCGCCATATTTCAAGAAGGCGCTGGGGTGTTTTCCTCCGGCTCGCAGTCACTTTTCATATCTAACAGGCGCTTGTTTATTGCATGTCGCAGTTCTGTTTGTGAAATTTAAGATCCTACCTCCTGAATTCTTCTTTCAAATCATCTTCAGTGCGACTTTTATTGCTAAACCGGAACTTTTTATCCTTTGAAACTCGCATGTGTTCATATCTGGCGAACAGAGAGGGCACAGTCCGGAGCTTATTGCCCTGTCACCAAGAACACTACAAACAATGCATGGTTGGTATTTGCGATGTGAGCTGCTCCCCGGTCTTGGTGGGGTGGGGGGTGGCATGGATCCTGTTGTAATAGGAAAGGTTTTCAAAAACCCGTGTCAGAATGTAACACATCAGCATTAGGAGAAAAACAATCCTGGTTGCAGCCATAGCACACCACACATCAACGTTAAAAATCATGAACCGGCACTTCATGGGTCAACGTGGGATATTCAGCACCGATATGAAACCAAGCTTCATCGCTAAACGGACGTAGTGTGGGGTATGTTTCTCCATCGTGCACCGCATTATGGAGAAATAGATCTGATATTGATGTAGGGTTCGTGAGCCGCAGTTGTGTATGTGGATGCAAATACAGCAGTTTTGTTGCATTTCGTGCTAATGATGCAGACACGCCTGTTTACTGTGGAAGTCGAACCCAAAGCATGTGGGCGGGCCGCTAATTCGGCTACGTTTTATGCGACATGCAACCCGACAGAAAGTGGCCAGCTTTATGGGCGAGATGAAACGATTCGTGTCTACGTCAGCTTCACTTTTAATGCACGGAAGTTATTTTCGCTCATGTGTGCCTTCAGCAGACAGTTGAAACTTACGACGTGTGTTCAGACTTCAGTAGAGTATGTTCTGGAGGTTATTTATAGCAAAATACATCAAGTAAGCCTTGTTTAGGGGTCGTCGCAACATTTGCGGAAAGCGATTGTTAGCTTCGTCGCTAGCCTGGCCGCATGGAACAGCTCTGCTCCCACGCGTTGAATTTTCGCGAAACTTGACATCGGTGATATGTACTAAAATCAGTCGACCAAATTAAAGTTATGTTTTACATTTGGAATCGTATTAATAAGGTAGTGCCGATCCCAGTGGTCGCGCGGTCTACGGCTTAGGTCTGCGGCCGCTCGCTAGCTGAGATTGTGGGTTCTGCGGCCGCTGGCTTGCTGAGATTGTGGGTTCGAATCCGACTGGGGGCATGGATGTTTGTCGTGAATGTTGTGTGTTGTCAGGTAGAAGTCTCTGCGACGAACTGAACACCCGTCCAGAGGAGTCATCTGGACTGTGCAGCGTCGTTGTGTGTGATCTAGAAACCTCGTGAATGAGGAGCCCCTGACCCACTGGGGGCTTTTGCGCCAAATAACAAAAAAAAATAGTTAAGGTAGTGGTGATGGTGGTGAAGGAGGTGGCGGCGGCAGCGGCTGTGGTTGTAATATTGTTGTCGTCGTCGTCGTCGTCGTCGTCGTCGTCCTCGTCCTTAAAAGCACTGTCCTACCTCATGCATTTCCCAGCCATGTAGCTTTCATTTGTATAGTCGTTGACTTAAGTTCGTGGTCTACTCGGGCCATAATCCTGTTTTAGGAGGAGCAGTTTGCTTGAAGTTGTTCCTAATTGGTATATATATCCGGTGTGCCAAAAGTGGTCATGTTATGAGATATTAAATATGGTGTCTGCTATAGACCTACTGTTCTGTGTTTCAGGTGTACCACCTGGCACCAAGCCTCCACCTGGAGGCCATCTGTTGCCATCACTTGCCTCTCAAAACAAACACCATCGCTCAGGAGCACCATCACTACCAGGAGGACATACAGTACCAGGTCCAGGTCCTGGGGTTGGTGTAGGTGTTCCACCTACACAACCCCCCTCTAGTAGCGGGGGAAGGTCCTTTGCGGCGGCACTTCGGAACCTTGCAAAGCAGGCTGTGCCTCCTGCAGAACGTGACAGTGAGGGGGAACCTACTCCAGCACCTCATCAGGTTTCCCCAAAAAGGGGGCCACCTCCTCTAGTCCGTGGAGCATCACCCACCACCAGTGTGGCCCAGGAAACTCGTAAAGTATGTAAATATGTGTGTGTGTTTGCATTGTATTGTAGTGATTTTTTTTCATGCATTGGTCTTACAGTATGATAAAATAATGTTCAGGTTATGTATCGTTGTGTGATAAGTGTATTTACCCTTTATTCCTATATTTTGAACTTGGCAAGTGCAGCCTGTGATCGTTCTTGAATTTTGATGTAATCGACTCTCCTCCCATTTCTCTACCAACTTGACTTCTGGAAAAAAGAAACCACATGAGGAGTTGTAAGGACTCTGGATTTTTTCTGGGGGTCATGACATGCTGGAAATTATTTTGCTTTTTATTTGATTTTGCTTATTGTCTGTCAGCAAATGCATGAATTTTGTGGCAGCACAAATTATGTTTGATGTTAGAATGCATGCCAGGATCTGAGTGAGATTGTCATCTCATATGCCAAGGAATGTTTGTGACCCACAACAAGTTTCTTGGTTTGCGCCAAATTTTCACTTGGTTGTGTTATGGGTGGATATGCTGAACACTCAGAATTCATAACTGATGTCACTCCACTTTTGAACTTGGAAAGCCCATAAGATGTGTCAGTTATGCCCATTGTTTACTTTCAGAAGCAAGTTGTAATATTGTATGTTGCTGGACTAGTTTTACCCATTTAGAAAAAGAAATTCATGCACACACATAGTTTTTTAAAATACATTTCTGATGAAATGCAAATTGCCAAGGGTACAATACACAACCTCTCTTCACCAGCTGTTAGTTGCAGTTAATGCAACCTGCAGCTTCTGTGTAAAGAGCAAATGACTCAACATATTCTACTCTGCCTCTGCTGAGTACAGAAGTTTTGTTCTCACTGCAGTATGTCATGTTGTGGCTAGTCTGAAATTTAATTGATTATGCCATGAACTTCGTACATTGATAGAAATTTAGGGGGCGGAGAGGGGGGTATTTCATATTTTGTGTTCAAAGAGTATGGAAGCAGCAAAGTATTGTTAATAAATGTATCCAAATGAGTTCTGTCTTGCACAACACGTTTATTAAAAGGTGACTAGTTTTAGTTCATTTTTCAGGCCATCATCAGACCTTTGTACCAGAACTCATGAAAGTAATTATAAAAATTGTCTATTAACCCTGGATAAAGAGATCTCTTCCTTTACATTGACATGTAAAACTTCAAGAAAATGCATGTGAGTAGTGGAAACAACGTAAAATAAAAGAATACATATAAAAAATGCTAAAAGCTATATATTTTACATTTTATTTTACATTGTTTCCACTAATAATATGCATTTTTATGAAGTTTTATATATCAGTGTAAAGGAAGAGATCTTTTTCTCTAAGGTTTACATATAATTTGTATAGTATCTTTCATGGGTTCTGGTGTACAGGTCTGATGATGGTCCAAAAAGGGCCAAAACTAGTCAGCTTTGTAATAAACTGTGTTGTGCATTATAGAACTCCTTTGGTTACATGTATTGACCTGAGCACAATGTGGATGCATCACCTAAAAAGGGTATTGTTATTTTAAAAAAAAAATTGAGGAATTTGATAAGTTTGGCAATTTTGAGAAGAATGTGTCTAATAAATATTACTTGTATTAGAGAAACAGCGTATGGTCTGAATGACTGTGCATTCAATTTTTAGGCATGTTTACAAAATTGCAAACAGTGACTATTAGCTTTGTCATGTCTGTCTGTCCGTAGACATGTGACAGCTTGGATCCCACTGGATGGATTTTGATAAAATTTGATATTTTAGAATTTTTTGAATATATGTGAAAAGATACCAGTTTTCATTAAAATCTGGCAAGAATGATGGGTACTTAACTTGAAGACCAATATACATTTTTTATCATATCTTGCTCATTTATTCTTAGAACGAGAAATGTTTTGGAGAAAAGTTGTAGAGAAAATCAAAACACACATTTTATTTTCAGTGACTTTTTTCAAAAATCATATTGTTTATGAGATATGTGGAAAAATATTGTAGAGCCAGAACATATGACCATGTGGCTCATGTGCATTGCATGCTGGATGTCTAAGGCTACAAATACACACTCAGAATATATAATACTTATTGATTTTCCACTGCAACAAAGGTTGCATGAACACTCCCCAGTGTTCCATTATACGTTAATTGCCTGTCCTCTTATGTGGTAATACCATTATCCCTGAGCTGAAATGGCATTTATTGGTTAAAAATCCCTTGTTGCAATTTTGTGAAGTAATTTTAATACAGGATTACAGGACCTTCATTCTTTAACAACCTGTTGAGAGAAGCTAGCTTTCTTACTGTTGTTAATGAAATACGGTACCAACTGTGATTGTCATAGGCTGTGCACATTATCTGTCCACTTTTTTCTCACAGTTGATACAATGTGTCAGACAGATATCCTTAAATAATTCAAGCCTGAATGTTAAGTAATTTAGATCCCACTTTGAAGCATCAGATCCAGTTTTACAACTACCATATTGATGTGTCTAGAAATTATAATCCATTCTTATGATTTTTATACATCATTGTTCTTGGTGTTCATATATTGTTAATGAAAGTCTTACATCAGGTCATTATTAAAAAATGTGTTTATTCGTAACCCTCTGGCATCTACTGTTAGGTGTACCTGTCTTGTGGTGTGATGCCCAAAACACTGAACATTAAGGTAAGGTGGTGGCATTTATTGGCATTCTTTGTGCAGAGCTCATTTAATTCTGGTCTTCCGCAGCTCCTGCCAGACATTTGTTTCCAGCATCGAAGGGTTAAGGATTTTCCATACTTGCTGCTTCTCCATCTTTTGCGTCCTGATTCTGGCTGTCGTTTCCAGCTTGTTTACGTCATGTTTTGGGACTAGTTACAGTTAATGTAGACAGCACAAGTTTATACTAGTCAGTGACAAAGGAGCTAGGATAAAAGTGTTTGTATGTAGGTTTAGTTCTTATGATAATTTTTTTTGTGTGATCATACAGCTTTTTGTATGTTATTTTTCAGTGTTCTGAACCATTCCCTCTTGGTATATTTGCAACACAAAATAGGGTCATACAGACAAATTCGTACTTTCTCCTAATAATAAAGTCTAAATTCAATATTCATTGCTTTTCAATAAGTAAAAAAAGTATAGTGCCATCTATCTTGTTATTTATTTGTGTTGTGTACTGTTGTGTAATTTTCAGTCATTGAATGTGATATTTTTATTCATGTTTCACATAAGAATGGTAAAATATCTGTCTGTCAGGAGCGTGGTAGTTCTGCACATGAGCAGCCTGTGACATCACGTGGTGGATCATCTCGTCCAGTAGATGAGGTTTCACTGTATACTGGAACCAGTGGACGCAGCAGTGGAGGAGGATCAGTACCTGCCCCTGGACCTGAAATCACTCGCAGTGGATTCCAGCCATATCGACCTGAAGATTCTGGCCATAGACTTGGTGCTCAACACCCTCCAGCTCCAGCCCCACCACCCCCACCTCCATTTGGTCTGGATCCTGCGACAGCGGCAGCTGCAGCTGCTGCAGCAGTAGCATACAGTCCATACCACCATGGCCTGTATCCATCACCCCACCTGCAGCATGCATATAGCAGGCACGTGACAGTTCTTCAGTATAATTTCATTTGTTGCCTTTTTCCTTGTATTTTTTTTTTATTTGAATGCTGTAAACTAATTTCTTCCATTAACTGTATTGTTAGTGTTAACTTTTTCCCCTCATAAAAGGCACTGAAATAATGTAGGCATTTTGCCTTCCAACAAATTATAGCTATGTCGAAGAAAGTGGATCAGTAATATCAGCTGGTAACAGGAAGTTTTATCTACCTGCTATTTCTAACAAGTACTTTCCTGATAACCGGTATTTAGGTAGAGTCTTTCGAAAGTTGTTTGTAAAAGGGATAGTATTACTGGTATGAGTTACGTTTATGAAAAATGGTCATAATTTGGATACAGTTACTGAATTTGTTGAATGAAATGACTTTTACTGTTGATGTGTATGGGCCATTTGTTGGTGTACTTGGATATTATTTTTCAGGTTCATTCTGAATTTATGTATGTTTTGTGTCTCTCATTCGAATGTTTCTTGATACTGTTGCAATTGTAGAGCATTCTTTTGAAAGTAAATGTATTCATTTTGTTTTACATTGCAGCATTAATTTTATTCTGTATTCTGTCACAAAAATGGCATTAGGTTAAAATATTCTGAAGCCTTGTGTCTGCTGCTAAGGTTACTGGTCCAATTTATGTATATGCATAACATCTGCCCTGAAATATTCAGTATTTAATTGAATTTTAAAACAAGAAAAAAGATGTGATTAGGTACACAGATGGCACACAAAAGTCACAAGAGGCTTTGGTGCAGGAAGGAAACACTTGAGAGCCCTCTTTGCTCTCCCCCATGAAGTCGTGGATCAGCCTACCTGTGCAGGCTTGCTGCATACAATTTAGATTTCTGTGTAAAAGTTCACTTAACATCAGCTTCAAGTTGTTTTACAACATTATTGGTATCAACTTGGCTATTTTGTATTGAGATTTTTGTTTTGTTTTGAATTCTCGTTAGTGGTATTGAATTCTTTTTGATTAATTTTATTTTCTTTTGATTTTTTTCAGGTTGGATGAGCAGTTGTATCTTGAAAGGTGTTCAATCCTGAGACCACCCTTCTTTCCTACAATACCTCCTTCGTACATGTATATGAGGTATCCACAAGATATACTGCCTTCACCAGTTGGGCTTATTTCACCAGTTATGCATGAAAGGTGAGCATACGTATGTGCATATGCTATTATGAAAATAGTGTTTCAGATAGAATGTCTTTTGGTGGTAGTTATAATTTGTACTGTCTGAGATGTAGAAGTACTGTTTCAGTTGGTTCATGATAACTACCTAGCAACACATAAGTGGGTGTTAATAGCAGGACTGGTTTGTACCAGCATAGTTTGGTCCTGTAGGATGTATCCAGTCTTTGATGTACCAGGTTGTAACATGCTTCCCACAGCCAGATTTGTAAATTATGTATATAGTCTAAAAATTACACAGTAATTTAGGCAGTTAGGTGTACCATTACTGTTATTTTCCCATTTGCAGCCCACAGTAACAGGTGTGGTCCTTTGCCATGAAAAGTTTGATTCCCATGCTGTAGGACCATCAGCAGGGAATATACATTTATGCAAGTTCTCCATGTGCAATTAATGAAGTTTGCATTAGTGATTATAATACTGATTACTGCCACAATTTGAGAACATTTTGTATTGACTTCTTGTATTTCTATATAACTCAGATGTATTTCGTTGTAGTATTTAAAGTTATCACTCAGATGAAGCCTCCTGCTCAGTAGGTAGTGGAGGCTCTTTCCCTGGACGTAAAGCAGCCAGGGCATGAGGCTGACTGCCCACTTACATCTAGTGCCAAGGTTAAGAATAAGTGGAGTTATGTTTCCACTCCTGTATGTGCAGGGACAAATTTACATTAATGCTTTCACTTATACGTTGTTAAAATAGTGCAGAATTTTTTCTTTTGTAGTTTTGCATTGAAAGGTTTGTAACTGTGTGTACTTTAATTAAAATCTCATGTATTATCTGCTCAGCAATGAAATTGACTGGTGGGGGGAGACTCTGAAAAAGTCAAGAATTAAATGGCTGCCATTACTGTGTGTGTTATTTGTGATAACTTTAGCTGACTCAGTATTCTCACCTGCACACTGTCCATCAGATATGGTAAATGTTCAATGCAAAAGGGTTAAAGTGTGTATGGTTAAAACCCTTTTCAAGGAATACTGTAAAAGAAGAAACATTTTAAATATATGGTAACAGTTATTGTGTAGCATTTAAATATCCGTTATGATAGAACAGTTAACACCCAGCAGCAGTTGCCAGTTAATGTGTCTTACACACAAATATACAACATGTCATGAAGCAGGTACTGCTGGAAGCGCAGATCAGAAGAGAGGGACAAGCAAGTGAGTGAGTGAGTGAGTGAGTGAGTGAGTGTGTGACTGTTATGCATGCTTAAAACACCACTACCACATACCGCATGATACAAGTTCTGTTGAAGTGAAGATGTGCCTGATGCTAATATTATTGGCAATTTGTTCACTTATAGATAACCATAATGGAAGATGTTTATCCCATTTTTAAGTGTATTTCTAAGGAGAAAGTATGATCATATTATGGTCATTTGTGTATGGGGAGTTCGTTTATGTTCATTTATGTAATATTTCACAGGCTCTGGGCTATTAACCATTTGGTGCTGGAATTAAATTTGTGGATTAAGGGGGGAAGGGGACATTACAATAAGTAAACTTGCCTTCACATGTGACTGGATATATATATATATATATATACGTATATTGTACATACACATACATACATATATACACACACATACATACATACATACACATATCCAAGCATTGTATATTAGTGGAGGGTTGTAGAAGAACATGCTGTAATTGGGTGACCACTTAGTCATCCTTAATTTTCTGAGCATTGCACTTTGCTACAATTTTTGTCATCATTCATTGCCAAAGGGTTAAACATGCAATTCTGTTAGTTCGTGAGTGATTTACTGTCAGTGATATGCAGAATATCTGAAGGCACATAAATGACAATTATCACATTAATCTATAAGTCTGTTGACCATTATCCAGGGGTCAGTAACAGATGGCTTATACAAATGCTAGTGCTTAAGGCATGGTGGTAAGTTAATGTTTATTACTTAAACCAATCTTGTCTGTTGTAAAATAATGTATTAACATATACGCGTAATTTTTGTGGCTTATGTGGCCGTTTGAAGCAGTGATTGTCAACTGTAGTACATTTATTTCAGGAGTAATTTTATGTAGAAGAGATTGGTAACAAAGTAACAAATTGATTCTGCTTTTGTGTTTCAATTTTCAATCTAATAATGTATGATCTTACATGTGCCCTGCTTTTCATTTAATCAGATTAAAACTGGAGGAGGAACACAGAGCTCGGGAAACTCAGAGACTGAGGGATGAAGAGAAAGAACGTGAAGAGAGAGAGCGTGACAGAGAAAGAGAAAAGGAAAGACGGGAGAAATCACGGCGGAGTCCTCGAGCATCGCCCAGTCACCATCAGGACCTGCCAGGTGAGGACTGTTGTTCATTGTAACTTCCATGACTGATGCTCCTGTAGAAGTGCATTTGCTCTTGTCCTGATTGAACAAGATTTTCTTCATGCAGTACTTTATTATATGCTGTTAGTTTTACTAATGATAATATCATCTTAGTGGAGCCTCACCACGGTTCCGTTTGTGTGTGTTTGTTCCAGCTAGGAAGGCGCCCATAGGGGTAGCACGAGATCGAGTGTGCAGTGAACCTCCACGAGGCCCACCTCCACTAATTGCACCAGGCTCTATTCCAACTCCTACTGCTGTTACTCTTCCTCCACCTTTACATCCTATTCCTCCAAATCATTTACAGCCAGGTTCTGTTGAAACTGACCTCCTGCCTCCACATACAACAGGAAAGAACCTGACTTCATCATCACATCTAAGACTACATCCACACACACCCCCATCACATCCTCTTGTTCCTCATCACCCACATACTCCACCATCACATCACCACCCACTTACACCCCCAGGAACTCATCACCATCATCATTCACACACACCGCCCAGCTCTCATCCGTTAGCCCCTCCTTCACACCATCCTCATACCCCTCCAGCGCATCCTCTTGTGTCACATCACCCCCACACTCCTCCAGCACCCCCTTCTCTTACCTCCCATACTCCTCCATCACACACACCACCAGTCCACAATCCTCCTGTGCACCCACCTACCACTTCTCCTGCTAACTTATATCATCATACATCTAGTCAGCAACATGCCTCTCAGTCAGCATCTGTACAACGTACAAACAGTGGTAATTCGACTTCTGGACGGTCCTCTGTGTCCACTAAGGAGCAACCTGCAGTTGTTACCACACATACAACCACTCCTGCCTCAGGATTTGTACGTCCATTTGAGGACAGCTTCCCTCAGCAGCATGGCAGCAATAGGCGTTCACCAATAATTCCCCCCCTTCCTAGTTCTAATTCCAATCCCTCTCCGAGTGAGAGTAATCCCATTTCCAAAATCAGTCAATCTCAGCAACCAGCATACCCCACCAGTGGATTGCAAGTTGGAACAGGTGCTTGTAACACACAGCAGGTAACTGGTGTTAGTAATCAGGATACTTGTGTTGTTTCTGGTGGGCGCAGTGCATTGTCACATCAGCAGAGAGGACCTTCAACAAACTCACAGTCAACAAAAGAAAATTGTGGTAGTGTAATGTGTGTAAATAAACCAGTAACAGCAGTGAATCTGGGTGAAAATGCTCCAGGATCATCAACAGTCGTCCGTAAGCTGTCATCAGCATCCCCATCACGTGTCTCTAGCCAGGTGGATGGCAGCTCTCTTTCTCAAGCCGTGACATCATCTCCAGCTGCTACAAGTACAGTAGATTATGGCGGGAATTCACAACAACCAGCAATTCCAACATTTCAACAACCTGTAATGGGTCAGATGTTGGCTCAGCCTTCCCTCTCCCCCAATCGAATGTCACCAAACAGCATTTCTCACCAGTCATCTCCATATCTTTCACAGCCTCCTCAGCCTAATCTAAACCAGCATCAGTCATCCCAAATTCTAAGTCAACAGCAGTCATCACTTCAGCATCCATTTGTACATACCTCTGTTTCCAGTCATCAGAACCATATGCAGACTCAATCAACAGCATTGCATTCAAATCAGTCACTGTCACATCAGCATGTTGTCAATTCTTCTTTGCCTTCCTCGTCAGCTAGTTCCATCCAGCCGCAACAGTCCCTACCCTTGATCCAGACAAGTGCCCAACTTCCTCCCACTTGTGTGTCATCTCAACAAGGAAGTGTGTCTCACTCTTCTGTACACACATTGAATTCAGCATCCGGTCAACACCAAGGTACAGTGAACATGAACAACTCATTACATCCAGCACAACTCCAACCATCCACTCAGCAACATGGATCTTTACTTCCATCTGCAGCCCTCATACAAGGTCCATCAAATTCAGCTTTCCAGCATCAGACAACACAGAACTCAGGCAGTCACCACCAAGGATCTTTGACTTCAGCTAGCCAGTTTCAAGGGTCTTCCCAAACAATGATCAATACTCCATCTACATGCAATGCAGTACCAGCTTGTAGTAATGCTGTGACACTGGTTGCATCGAATCAATCTTCAACAGTATTAGCACCAACAAGTGGAAATGGACCACCAGTATCTGGGTTAGGTACTGTGCCAGCAGCTGTTCTTAATGTACCAGATGCAGCTAAAGTTTTAGCAGCTGTTTCTACAAATAAAGAAGGTTCAACAAATATGTCTGTGTGGGACTACCACTGCCTCAGTCGCAGTATAAATAGTCATCGAGTGAGTATTAAATTTATCGTACTTGAACTTGTCTGAATTTATAAGTAGAAATATGATTTGATTGTCTTGTAGAATATGTACTGAACTAACAAACTAACCATCCAGCTAACCAGTTAATTCCATGGAGCATTCTTTCTTAAGAAGGTGTTCTGTGTTTCCCAGAAATGAAATTCTGTTGTGTAAGAAGTTAGATTTTTGAAGTCCTGCCCACACTGTGATAATAGTGTTGAATTGTCACACATTTCAAGTTCTTATGTGAAAGCTTTTCCCACTTCAGAAGTTAATTTCTGTCAGGATTGAAGTTAATTTCTGTCAGGATTGTGTAGAAAAATAGTTCATCTGAACATGTTTAAAAGGCTGTACAACCATTATCCATTTCTTGATGGTCTGTCTATACCATAGTTGATAGATGATTCTGGGTTCATTGCTTGTGCATGGCCTATAGCTCATTGCTTCCATTTTTTTTGTTTTTGTTATTCCTGACATGCTGCATTGAGTTTTGAAGAATATGCTGTGGCTTAATGGTGTTGAAGACATGTAACCTTAATGTGAGGATGCAAGTGAGGTAAACAAAGCGTGTGCACTTGTGCCAACAGCAGAGCATTGTTTTTAAGTGGTTTATTATAATCTCTTTCATGAATTTTTCTTTAGCACTGAAGGAACTATATATCCAAGTTTCCCTGGTAATACATTAGTGTGTTCTTTGTTATCAAAATACAGAAGTGGATCCAAAAAAATTGAACCCAGTTTTTACATTTCCTGTATAAGTTTTACCCTTTATGAAGTTCTTTTTCCCTTGTCTGTTGAGAGAATTCTTATGTGGAAAGTCTGTAAGTAGGTTCTTTATGAATCATGAAATTCCCAGTATTTTATGGAACTTGAAGGTTATTACCATGTTCATAAGGGCCCAGCTCTTGTTTCTCTCCAGAGCTACATTAATCCAGTTGACACCCTGTCATCCCATTTCCTACAGATGTATTTTAATATCACTCTCCAATTGATGCTTGCATCTTCCAAGTGGTCTTTTACTTTGTGTGTCCCTTGAATTTCTTGTGTGTGTGTGTATCTTCCACATGTGTACTACATGCCCCATCTATTTCATTCTGCTTGATTTGATCACCCAGACAGTATTTGGTAGGAAGTACATAGCGTATTCTAATAATCCATTTTATGTTTTTGTATTACTTTATTACTTTCTCCTTATTAGGTGCAAGTATCTTTCTCAGCATTCTGTTCTCAACCACCTGCAGTCCATGTTCTTTACTTAATTTAAATGACAGCTGTGTGCAACATCAGGGTAGGTCACAGTTCTGTATGTTTCAGTCTTTTTGTCTTTAGATAGCAAGTAGGAACACAGAAGATTCTGAACAAAATGCTAGTTTCATTCCTACATATTTGTACTTTGTCACATTGTTAAGATTGACAGTGTTTGGGAACCGGTGCTGAGGAGAATATTGAAACCTAAAAGTGATGAAGTAATGGAAGGATGGAGGAAAATGCATAATGAGAAGTTCCATGATTTCAACTGTGCACTAGTGTCATTAGATTAAGTTTGGTTAGTCATATAGCATGCATGAAGGCATGAGAAATGCATGTCAGCCATAAATCTGAGGAGAGAGACTGCTTTCTTGATCTAGGCATGGAAAAGGTAATACTGAAACCATTTTGAAAAGTGTGGTCTGAGCATGTGGAAAACTTTGTAGTCCAATGTACACGTATTCAGGGTATGGTGATATTGTGGTATCTTTTCTAGGGTGAGATATCTTGAATGACAAAATAACAACCGTTCCTGTCAATGTGGTTGAATCTAAAGCCTCTTCCCCCTCAACAAATAATACTTAAAATTTCATTAGTTTGTTCTTTGTAGGCTGTCACTATACCTCATCTGTTACTAGGTAAATCCATCACACACCTTAACCACATTTTTGTTAACATGCATTTGAATTTCATGTTTCCATGTATGCCTGTATGTGTCTCCAAAGGCAGGGTTTTTTAAACCAATATTTTATACATTTTTCTTGCATACTATATATCACACCATTCTTATCTTTGTTATTTGATCACCATAATAATACGGCGTGAAGAATATAGAGTATAAAGATGTCATTCAGTAATTTCCTTTCCCATAGATGTCTTCTAGATACCCTTAATGTGTGTTCTCACCACAGGGTGAGAGACTGAGTATCATGCCCATGTAGTACAACTGAACAGCCATGATAGCTCACTCATTGTCATGATTGATCTGCAAGCTGGATTAGCAAGGAGTCATGGTTTAATTCCCATCAGGAGCAAGAGATTTTCCCTTTTCCAAAGTGCCCAAATGAGCACCGGAATCTATCCACTTTTCTGTTCAGTGTGTTCTGGGGGTTCTTTCTCTTGGGGTCTACTGGCCGAGGTGTGAAGCTGACCCCTCATCCTTATTTGTGCTGAGGTTAGGAATGACTGGAGTTGTACTTCCACTTCTCTATATGCCTTCTAACAGGCACAACTTTACCTTTGTTCTTTGTGTAGTATAACTAGTAAAATTCAATATTTCACGTGGTGTTGTAATGTTTAGATTTTCAAATAGGATATGGGGAGATTGAAGACTTCAAACTGAATGGTAGGTGGCATTTTCCAAATTTAAGCAACTGTGAACTTCTTTATTAATGTAATTTTGGTACCTCCATTCACAAAGATGTGACAAAGAAAGCTTATTGGAACTGTGTGTATATTATTTGTATGTATTTTAATACAGAGTGAAGCTGACTGCAAAACAACACTGGTCAGCAAACTTGACCTGGCTGAACAGAGACGCAAATCTCGTATCTGCAATAGCAGTAACAACAATAATGGTGTAGGATCCGACTCCGATGGAGAAGATGGAGGTGCAGGATCAGAGGCCTTGGTTACTATCTGGATAACAAAGGGTCCACCTGCACAGCTTGATGCCTCACCTGGAAAAATCAGGTTCTTGCGATTGTTTGGTTTAACAACAGTCGCAATAAGGAATGGTGAGTTGGCATAAGGAGATAGAAGATGCCTTATTGTTCTTGTCCTCCTCCCAATCTTCCACCTTGGTAGTAGTAGTGGTTGTTGTTTCTAAAGTGCATTAATTTATAATGCTGTCAGTTGCTAGGGTTATGTAATGTTATATAGGTGATACAAGATTGAGTGAATATGGAGAATTGGTGGAATGATACTGACAGGGCAAAACTGAAGTACCCAGGAGACAGACTTCTCCCATTGCCAATTTATCCACCACAAATTCCATTTGGACTGGGCTGAGATCAAGTCTGAACCTCCACAGTGTGGTGCCAGTGACTAACAGCCTTGTTATAGCAGTAGTTCTTAATAAGTATGTAAGTAAGGAAGTTAATTAATGTACGATTTCAAACTATAGCTTAGAGAAAGGTGGTTCATGAGGCTTTTCAGTTCAGCACACGGAGTCTAGGTGAATTGGTGACATCAAGACAAGTCCTATGGTTCATAGGTACAAACTGTGACAAGTGACAGTAGAAAAGAGGAGTACACTGAACATTGGAAATATATACAGTCTTTGAACCAAAATTCTACATTCCAAAGGAAAGTCAGATGTCTTTTTATGGACATGTTAGCATTAATGTATGCCATACTGTATGCATCCTTTCCAGTCTGCCAGAATTTACTGAACAGATATGTTTAGTGTTAAAGGAATAGTGATGTAGTTTGTGTTTATAAAGCAAGTGTAGCAGTTTTATTGCAAAATAGAACTGTTATACAGTAAAATAAATTGGTTAGGTTAGTTTGTCAGTATCGTGTAGATGAACATTCTGATCTCTTGGGATGCGGTGCTGTGTCATTGGGTATTTTCTGGTATTCTCAGTGAATGGATGCGGTAAAGATGCTTTTCAAAACTTAGTGCTGTTTAGCTAGCAGTATTGGTAGGAGATCAATAAAGACAAGTTTAATTTAATTTGTTTTTGTACAATAAAAGCAGCAAGTCAGTAATATCTTTGTAACTATTGAGTCGTATTCTGCAAATTTTTTCTGTTTTGACACTTTCAGCACTTCATCTTCTGAAACTTGGTGCTGTTTTTGTAATTTTTGTTATTGGCAGCTGAGTGTATTAGCTTTAACAGTACAGAGTTATGGACTGAACGGAGGAAAAGACTTTTAGAATCAGTGGCATAGAATTGCATTCTTAAACCCAATTTATAAGCTTTAGAATGTTTTATGTATTTATATTTATGTATAGAATATGAGCTGCGCAAGTTGGAACGTTGTCGAGCACAGAGTCCGTTACCTCCACTACAATATGACAGCGTCCCTTCAGATGGCAACGTAAGTCTCCCAAAACCATTAGATTTACCTCTTCCAAGCGGTAATCCTGATATGCTGTGCAGAATGCCAGACTTCAAAGGAAAACAGCGTTTTCTTCGTAACCTTGGTTTGGAGTCCATCTCTAAAAGGGAGCGAGAAGGTATGCATTTATGAAAAAGTTACATCATAAAATTGTTGCTGTGGTATATAAAATTTGTTTTTCTCTTCAGTAATTTTAGATTATTGTAAAATGCTTTGTGACATTCGTTTGACAGTTGAACCCACACATTGACAGCTATGTGTAAAGTACAGCATAATACATCAGCTGTGGCTCATTGTGTCAAGTAAAAGTTAAAGATTGTAATTAACTCTAAAGTTAACCCCAAAGCCCATAAATGCTGTATATTTTTAAAGATGTATTATCTAGCCAAAGTTCTGGGTGCCACGTAGTATGTTGTTGCTGCATGGCAGATCCATTTTCGGCATTTTGACACTGAAAATAGGGAGTTGAAAGTTGTGATGTTTGTTAGGTTGTGTACTTGAATTGAAAGATAATAAATTTATTAGTCTCTGTAATACTGATGTCTGTAGTGAATCAAGACATGGACTGACACATGTTGCTATTTGTTTAATACTAAAAACAAGGTTTTTGTCCATCAAAATAAAAAAATGTGTTGTGTAGTGGTGTATTTGCAAAATAATGTACAGCTGGCCATTTGTTCGTGTTGTATGACAGTGTCAGATCTGAAATTTCCATTCTTTTAAGACATAACACTTCGTTACTGGCAATTTGTTCCCTTATGTTTGAGATTGTGTAGTTGCCTCATCTCTGAGGGTCAGGCCACTGCATGGTCTCAAAATGCTTGGGCAGCCAGCACCAAATGATGGACCACAGTATCTCAAAACAGTGAATATCTCGACTGCACCACTATAAAAGCTGGAAAACTTGCAATGTCAGCTTTCTTGCTTGAAATGCAGAATCATTTATTGAATGATAGTGTGCTGTGCTGATAATGTAAAAAAACACTGAATGAGTATGAATTCACTGACTGAAAACTTATTATTTGCCTGCAGAAGGAGAAGCCATATGGCAGAGTATATTAGCAGAGCGATTGCGCCGCAACTCAGTCAATCCTTTGGTGGTATACTGCAGTCAGGCTTTAAACGCTAGTATAAAGGTTAATAATACTGAAGAGAATTTCACAGACAGCAGCACTTCTAACAGTATTCCTGCCAGTTCGGCTGCCCCAAGTGACAAGAAGTTAATCTGCACTGTGGTAAGTGCACTACATACCAATAAAGAAGACTGTTATATAGTTCGCGTGCGGACTAAGGCCACGGAGTTTAGTTAGTTATATAGAAAATGTTACACATATGCACACAGTGTCAAAATACTTTTTAAGAAAGTATGTGATATGATCATATGCATAAAGGTTTGTGTGTCCAATTTTGCTGAAAATTGGTAAGTTACAGGAAGTTTCTTTCCTAGATTCATGACATTTCACAGTTATTATTGTCTTGTAAATTTTGAAATTTGCATGGCGAGAGGTACACAGAATATTCAGAATCTTTCTACTCATTCTGAACTGACTAATAGCGACCTTTGGTATCCTGTTCCAATAATGGATTTCTAATTGGCATTGCAAAGGGTAGGTTTCTATTGCAGGTTTCCAGGTGTTTATCTGTACGTATTTCAGGACCCTATATGAAGTGGCACTCGTTTACTCCCACTATGCTGTGTCCTTCATTTGCCATTTTATTACCATTCTTCTTTATGCAATTTATGCACTACTTTAAGTGATTTTTTTGGAAGGGGGATTTAAATACTGTATTTTTAATCCCAAATTTTAACTCTAATTTTTTTTGTTACCTGGATACAAATGTAAGTAATCAATCATGTAAGTTGTGACTTTGCATGCTGCCACCCCTTGCTAATATGTATGTATGTTTGTATGTATAGATTTAAAATAATTTCTCCACTGAGTCTATATTTCTTCTAATGCCAGTGAACATATTGTTAGGTAACAGATTCACATGGTGGAAAAGCTCGGTTGCTTGCTGGTGGAGTAAAACGATCCCTAAGTCCAGCCACATCTTCAGAGAAATCTTTGCTGGTGTTGCCTTCAAGTGGCCAGAATGGTACAAGACCAGGTTTTGTTCATCAGCTGGCCACACTGCAAAATGGAGTAAAGAGGTTTGCAGTTGACATGGATGGTACTGAAGCATGTGTAGATCAGTCTGAACAGCAAGATGATGATGACAGACCAGTGCGGTGGCCTGGCTTGGAAGGTATCATGGAGGCCTACCAAAAATATGCTCAAGGTAAGTTTTATTTTAGTATAACACAGTGTAATAAACACTTGGGGAAGAAGGTGGAAGTTGCTAGGAATTTGTTTATTGTATCTTTAAAATACGTGTAGGCAGCAAAAGGTGAAAATTGTCTGTGCCAGTTAGGGACTAGAGAGATTGTAGGCTCTGAGGCTAATACTTAAATCGTCCTTTGGTGGTAGGTATTTCTTTGAATCAGCAATTTGTGGTACTAAAATATGCTATACCAATATCAGTTTCCATATAGTGTGGTAGTGAAATTAATATTGAAATGTCATTTTACAGAGCAGACTTTGGAGTATGCTGTTCTTACAGAGCAGTGTTCCTATTTATGTCGCACTCTTGCCGAGAAACACCGTGAAATAGACATATTGGACCATCGGCTGAGAGAACTGTTGGCTACAAAAAGCCAGCAGGATTATGAACGTCACCGAACACAAGCAGCATTAGACAACTTAAATTCTTGCTTGCGTCGGCTGAGGTAGCATCAGCATCAGCCTGGTTGAAAGGTGGTGTCAGCAACGTGGTGGATGCATGGTTCTAGATGCCTATGACTTCACCAGCATTTGAGAGCTCTAAGCAGTATGTTTTTGTGGTTGCCTAGCTTTACCAAAGAGCTTGCACCTGGTAGATAGACTTGATCTCTTCTAGATAAATTTTTTTTTTTTGGAACTATGAAATTGGATGCTAAAGTTGTTCCACAAATATTGACTATTTGAACTAATGGAAATAGGCCTCAGAGTACTAAATGTTTGCACTATTGACATTTTCTGTCTTGCTGTGTGTTGCATTGCTAATAAATGCAGGCAGGACTCTAGAAATGTGCTCGTCCATTAGCCGTGAACAAGCTGACTGACACTGCTTGAGATCACATTTTTACCTTCAGGCTAAATGTGCTAGAAGTATAAAGAACAGTTTTTTTAAACGTAAATAAGGTGCACAACAAATGAGTTTTTTATTCATGCCAAATGCAAGTCTGGCACAGCAGACACACGTGTGACGCCTTTATTTTGTGTTGGTCTGGCCGTTCTGCCATGTATATGGCTTCAAACGTAGTCTGGAGGATAATGATAAAAGTAGGCATGTTCCCTGAGATAAAAATTTCAGCAATAAACAGGAAAAAACATATTGCATCTGACGTGGCTTTTCCACTTCAGGGACAGTCTTTTGACATATAAATAAAGGTTTCTTGTCAGGACAACTTACATAGTTATTGGACGCAATAGATGGCTGGCTCTATGCACGAGCAAAGTAAGTACCTGCCTGAGGCTGCACATCTTGAGGGACAGAATTTTACCTATCAGTTCCTTTCACAAAAATCTACCAAATATAAAAAAAATGTGAAACACTGAGGTTACAGGAATAAACTCCAGTAGTGAATGTGCAGTAACATATGGCAGTTTGATTTGAGGATGCTGTTGTTTTGAGTAGATTAATTCTGTTTCAAGTTCTGACAGTAAATTGTGGAGAAGAGTGAAGAGGGGCAAATATTTATGTGCCTGAGATAGCAGAAAATGTAGAGCTGGTGCTGCCACAGTAAAGTAGGCTACATAACAGTATAGTGCTGTCAGTATAGTGACTAGGCTATGGTCTGGACGGTTTTGGGCTTAATTTATGGCAGAAGCTAGAGATTTTTCCCCAAAAAGCACATGTGAAATAGTCATCGTATTTTACACAGTTTAGTTTTTGACCCTTTTTGAGAACATTCACAGAATTGTGAAAAGCAACTGCTAGCTTCATCATGTCTGTCTGTCTGTCTGCATGGAAGAACTCGGCTCCCACTGGACAAATGTCCATAAAATTTGATATTGGAGTATTTTTTTTTTTAAATTTGTCAAGAAAATTCAAGTTTGATGAATATCTGACAATAACAGGTATGTTACAAGAAGATGTATGTACATTTATTATAATATCTCACTGAATTCTTCTTAGAATGAGAAATGTTTTGAATAAAACATATACCGAAAATCATCACCCACATTTCATTTTTATAAAGTTTTTCCAAAATTGGTGCTGTTTGTGTGATAATATGGAAAAATATTGTATAGTCAGACAGGCCACAGATGACAATATAATATAGCTGCATGTCATATAATTAAGGCAAGAATACAAACACACACTCAGAATATTTAATGCTTAACCGCTTTTACACGGCAACAGTGGTTTTGCGAACACGCCTCAGTGTTATGTTTATACGTACATTGTCTGTGTTGTTAAAACAAAATTTATTTTGGTATATTATTTCAGATATTTGTGTTTAGATGTTTAGAAACTATCTTGGTGCAGTGGACAGTCTTTAGAGGTTTAAATTTAGAGCAGAAATTTATTATTTCTGTGTACACAGATGGCAGCTGTGTAAAGGATGTCTTAGACTGTGACTTACTGAGAGGGACTATTAGGAAGGCAACTTTTATCTTTTCTGTGAATGGCAGAAGGTAACTTATATCTTTTCTGTGAATGGCATGTGATTTTACCCTGCTGCCCACTGCTTAAAGTGATTGATACCAAAAAAAAGCAACTACACGCCTTTTCTTTAATTATTATATCCCACAATAAACTCATTTCACAACTCTTTAAATTGTATTTGTTATAAATTTTCATAATTAGTAACCAATAGAAAATGATAGTGGGGACTAAATTCTTTCAGTAATTTTTTGTTCTTAGAATGTCTCTGTCTTTCTTGCATGTTATAGTTGTGCATATGACTGTCTTGCACTGATTTCAGTTTCTCACCAAAAAGGTTTAGGGGGGAGGGGGGGAGCGCACAAGAAGCAGTGGCACCTTGCATCTTGCCCAGCAGCAGCTGACTGAATAGCTAACATAACAAAATAAAATTTCATACAGGATATTGCAATTTCAAACCCAAGTACAAGCATAATACAGAAAGTCTGGAACTTTATATAATGTATGTTTAGGCAGTAAGGATAGTTACTGCACTTTTAAGACATGCCGTACATTGTTATGTTCCACAGAATAGAGTTTATTACATAATTTTTTCTTTTTTGGTTTAAATAATATTGACATTTTTTGTGAGTGCTAGATTTAAATGTCCTTTACAAGAAAACTCCATAACACATACCCTCTATTTTGAATTTGAGGTCTTTTTGACCAGATGAGGTACATCAATACAAAGTAAAAGTGTGATGCCTTGAAGGCTACTTTGGTCTGTGCGATAACAAACTGATGATATGAGTAGCAAAAATTGTTGAGATCTTTGTTCTTCTGGGTAGTGTGCTCTGTTGCTGGATGTGCGGTCTCAGAATTGTGGGCGACAAAGACCCAGTGATGGAATGCAACATCCCAGAAGAATGAAGATTTTTGCTACACCACTCTGAAAGCATGTTGGTGTGAAATGTGACACATATTGGTGTCATACATTCAGTCAGATTTTTTAACTCAGTTTACGTGACTGATCATCCAAACGACTCTCCCGCTCTCTCTCATCCTCCCACCCCCCCCCTTCCCAACTTTTCAAGAAAAATTTGGTTTTCTTTTTTATATTTAAATTTTTTTAAAAAGTATATTTTATAATGTTTTGTATTAAAAAAATGG
>Ga0131853_10001690_pt1 | contig 39307 bp, 19 predicted proteins | sample TergutLab28metaG_FD_92764 | JGI IMG/M metagenome (GOLD analysis project Ga0131853, IMG submission 92764) | Labiotermes labralis P1 segment gut microbial communities from Petit-Saut dam, French Guiana - Lab288 P1 (version 2) (version 2) | ecosystem: Host-associated > Arthropoda: Insects >...
ACCGGCCGGGCCCCCCCCCCCCCCCCGCCCCGAAGGCGGGTCCATGTGTGCTCAGTTTCACCGCATCCGGGGTTGCCCAGGGGGGGGGGGGGGGGGGCATGCACCAGGTGGACGGGACGGGAGGAAGAACAAAAACAAAACAAAACAACGCAAATAAAAACTAAAACCAGTGCTGGGAAAATGTGGTGATAACTGCCTTCGTTTAAAATTAGCAAATTTACAGCATTCCACATAGCAGGTTCCGTGCTTCATACCAGCGTGTTATTTAAATAAAGAAGGTGTTTCAATTGCTCATGTTACATAGAAGGCATTTATAATATACTGGGGTAATAGGAAAGGTAAATCTGGGAGACGTTATTCACTGTCGACTATTTTCAGCAGTTATTGTAGCTTCTTCCTGAAGGGAGAAGGAAAAACAATAAAATTCCTCATTATAACATTTCCTGCATTTCAATCCATTCCTCTGAAAGAAGTACTAGTAAGGGGCGTAACAGTAAATGATCTTGCTGAATAACATAATGTTCCGTGATTGACAGCAATATCACTTCAAAAAAGTTTGACTGAAATCAAAACGGGACAAGCTAGTTTACAGAAGGAATGCTTGTCACGGTTTTCCGGTTTCGAAACTACCGACCTATTACTGCAGATTAACTTTGTCCGAAGTATAAAACGTTATTATTTTCTTTTGTAACACAAAACCACTTGTAATAACATAACAACTTACAGTTATATGAAAATGAGTAGTAAGACTTGCAATTCAATCTCCAAAAGTAACACGTTACAAAATCAACAACACTGTGTTCTGGAATGAGACGACATGTAATTTGACTATACAGGGAACAACGTTTCGGATGAATGTGCTAAAGATGGATTTCAGGAATAAAGATGGAAGCATATCATTCCTTCTGAAACTTTGTAACTCCCAAATACACGGCTTCACATTTGACAAAATAATAATCTTCTCTGTCACCAACATGAGTACCAAAAAGCTCATACACCAGACAGTGATCAGTTTTGCGTACCACAGTTAAAGTGAAGAGTAATTTAACATGCCAGAAAGTCGTTATGTCGTTATGTACTGCCATGGCCGTAGTTTGAGATAAGTTAATACTTCAAAACTGGCCTAATATAGTACTACACGACATCTTGATTCGTTTACAGTATACGAAGGCAAGAAATTAAAAAAAAAACTACATTATAAATGTTTACATAATCATGCAGTAGTTAGATGTCTATCTTATTTTATTGCATGAATTCATCCTGCTTTTCGAGTCATTGGTTCGAAGATCCCTGTTATTAGGTCTGTGTAATTCCACTAAAAAGTTCGGACTGGCGATTTAAACCATTCTCTTTTACTGTATATCTACTGGAGCTTATTTTCGGAACTTATTTCATCAAAAATAACTTCTATGTCTTTCAGATATTCTCACTGGTGTGCTTATTGGCCTCAATAAATATTACACCAAAACATGCACCACTAACAACATATTGTACGTGCAAGTTTAAAGGAGGCTTAGATGTTAAAGTTTTGGAAATTTCACCTCCCCGATCTCCGGAAATTATATCGTCACAAGACGTTTGGGACCACGTAAAACAAGAGAAGCGGTATTAAGTGTGAAAAAGGTGGAGCATTAGCTACACTTACGTATAGCGCATACACAGAGAAGCGAGTGAGTTGTTACTCTCAGATGTGATTTGGAAATAGCAAGAACTGGCATACTAATAAGAGGTGTGCAGAATTGCAGAGGCTCTTATTTGATTTCATTAAAAACGGAGACAAAACGTTTAATAGTTTCCCTTTAATTCAGTGTTTATTCATGTTTCTGACACTCTCAGAAAATAGTACAGCGTTTAAAAAACACATCTTTATGGACACACACAGTAAGGCCTCCTGGGAATTACAAAATATTTTGAGGTTTATCGGTCAACTGAATTAATATGAAGTTTCGAGTAAGGTCTCTTTGTGTAAATGACGTTAGCATTCCTTCGTTTTATTAGATATAGGATATCTTTTTCTTCCTTGATTCTATGTAATACTTCTTCACTGTTCACACCATTTGTATAACCGTTCTTATCCATCATTCTCCAGCACCACATTTCAAATTTTCCCATGCGTTTCTCATCGACTTTCCGAATTGTGAAAGTTTCAGCACCGTAGAACGTTATTATCCAAATGTAGCACTTTGCTAGTTCATGGAACATACAGACCTAAATTTAATTTGAACGTTCATATGTAGTACAATTGGATGTTCTCAGCCGAATGTGAGGAAAGTTGTTTTTATTAATCTTAAAAACTTCTTTGTTCTTCTATTGGTCATGAACAAACTACGACTTCAGGTACACAGCTAGTGTTCGCTTCATAATGAACACTCTCAAAATTTTTATATCCTCATGGGATCAATAATTTGTCTCCCTCAGGAATGTTTCTCACGATAAGCCATTTATAGGAAATTCGATAAGTTGCACTTGGACATCAACTAAATCCTCTGGTTGTTGCTGCCAAGATATTGGCCCCTTTACCGAAACATGACGCAATGAACTTGCATTTGGGATTTGGAAGAATATCTCCACACTTTTTAGAATTCGGTTCTGGATGTGAGTGAGTGGTCAGCTCAGTGACATAGCTAGGATTTTTGGGACCCTATGTCAAGCTTACTGATAGGTCCTACCGCACTCGTAAGGCAGCGGCCACTTTCATGAAATTATCATACAAAGACTTAGTTTTGAAATAAAGTTGTTTATTGAAATCTTGCCTTCTATAGTCACATGTAGAATCGATGTGGTTGTTACACTAAACACACAAGCAGATTGTTAGCAAAACTTATGTATTTATGTATGCGTCAATTTTAATGCACCCCAATTCGTCGAAACAGTGGGTGCTGTTCAGGTGGTGTGAAACCAGTAATTTGTTGCTTTCGTAACGTGGGCCCTTTGTATATGTGGACAGCTATTCTTGCTATAATCTAGTTATGCCCGAGTCAGCTTCATGCTTCGGCCACTATAGCCCACGTATTCACCAGGCAGTACGCCGAGTGGTCACCAGACAAAGCCGCATGCAATGGCGAAAAAAAATACTTCTTGAATTGCCGAACATCAAATTCTGGACGCCTCGGCCTTAGTCACGCTATTTGCTGGATTAACAAGATTCTTCTGCGTGGTGAAGGCTAGTCTGTAGATGGGTACGTTTGTGGGAGAAAAATTAATTTTGTTGAAAGATATATATGGCCCCTGTACTTAGTAAAGCTTTATAAATCCGCTTCTTCCTTGTACAGAAATTCTGCTCTCTCCATACAAGGCATTCAGGGTGTTGTATCTACTCTCAAGATAATTCACCAATCTAAAAGATTTTGACGATGATACATTTACACTTAAGATTACTCGGCATCTGGACTTTACTTCTCCTCTGCTACTCCGAACACAACACTGCGTTTCGGCACCGTATCTCTTTCCTTCGTCAGAGAGAAAGGCAAGGAGTTATGTACGACAAAATCTAAACCTGTGTTAAGATTCAATTTCCAGAACGTTTTGTTCTTTTCAAAACAGGCCTAACAGGATAGAGGAAAGGACCAAAAAGCCCACAATGCCAAATTTAATTCTGTATTATTTGGATCGATCAATTTTATCCGGTAAATGGTTTGCATTTATTTTGTGATACAAATGTCATCTTAGTAACAATTTTTACAAAAATGGACAACACGTAAACGTTATATCGTGGAAGAAATTTAGTCATGTTATGCATTCAGATATCTTGTAAAGAAAAGATGCAATCTGTTTAGTGTGTAATAAAATGTTTTAGCTTGCACAATAAACCCTCACTCCTTTGTAGGCGATCTTACGCTTGTTTCTCTTCGTGCTTTCTTTTCATTCTTAAGTCTTCAAAGAAATAGGTTTAGTATTAACAATCCATACTTTTCGAGCCTTTATGTCATAAGACAAAGTCAAAGAAAACTGTGTTCATTTCCGCTTTTTGTGGGATGTGGTGCAGATATATTTTCATTCTGCGTACAGCGCTATTAAGATAAGAAAGGCATTTTAAAGCGGAGAAAATGGGTAAGAATAATGACCATTATCTGTACAGACAGAAAATAAGCTCTCGGCTTTGCTATTTCACTGAAGAATATTTAGTTTTCCATGCACAACCAAATGAAAGAAAATTTCATGTATTTGAAAACACAAAAATGAAGATACGCAGAAGGGATTATGGTGGCATAAAAAAATTAGAATTTCACCATTCTAACTGCCACAGTTGTCTGTATGTGTGTGTGTGTTTGTATGTATGTGTATAAATATATATATGGTGGATTGTAAGCTACACAAACTGTACCATGGTTTAACCCTTTAAACGCCCTGTTAAATCCTATCTGCCATCTGCCGGCATTATTAGGAGCTCACCATATTCTCCACGTTAGCAGGTTAAGGGTTAAAGGTCAATCTAAAACACGAAACGTTTTTCGGATGGTGAATTTCTAAGCCAAAACTTCTACGTAAACAACCTAACCAATATCAACACATTCTTAACGTAATAACTTATATTTATGTGCTTTTAAACTATTGGTTCATATGATTTTAATTACATCTTTACATCTCTTCTGACATGTTTGTATTTTTATAATTTCATTTTATACTTCTAGTGTTTCCTCGTAATCTTTGTATTTTACATTCCTGATGAAGTTCACATGGTTGACGGAAATACGTAGGAGTTCGTTGTATGTAAAAACTAATTTTAATATACTTGAGTGCATGGATCATATAATTCCACAATTGTTTATACACCAAATACTGTTCTTTCTCCTAAAAGGCTTTCATATTAAGTCTATCAGATCGGTAAAGTTAGAGGTTAAGTCCCTCTCATCGTCGTAAAAGCAGACTGTAGAGTGCAGTTACAGATTCATTAACTTTTAACCTCAGTATTACATGGAGGTGAGCGATTAGCTTCACGCTACCGCCGCTTTACGTTTGGGAAAATGGCGCCAGATACACATGCACTGGAAGCTGGGTGGGACCCACAGCCAGAGTAGATGCTTTGGAGGTAAGTCTCTGACTTGTCGGGAATCAAACAACGATTCTTTAGTTGTGCAGCCCGTTCCTGTCAGTGTACCCACTATGACATCCCGGCCATCGTAACAATTGTTCAATGCTCAGTTTAAAAAAAAAAAGGTTAATTGTGCTGAAAACAAAGTCTGTTTCACACCGTCTTTAAAGCTGCTCAAACTTCAGCAAGTAAAACTTATCTTGCGCTTGAACAGTGGCTTCTTGTGGAGAACCAATATAGGATAACAGTGTTTGCTATTAGGGGTCTTAAGGTGAATATTTATACCTGTGAGGGAGGAAGTAAAAGAAGGATGGAAGAAGTTGAGTGATCAAGCCTTCATAATATCTGTTCCCCGCCAAGTATTGTTAGGATGATCAGATTAAAGGGACGAGACCGATAGAATGTCATGTAACACGTGTGCGAGAGAACATAAGATGCATACAAAGCTTTTCTCGGAAAACCTCAAAGAGACAGGTCACCTGGAAGACCCAGGTGTTGGTAGAAGGATAACACATGCGCCTTGAAGAAACAGGGTGGGAAGATGTGGACTGTACTTATGTGGTTCAGACCAGGAACCGTTGGAAGGAAAAGAAAATTTCGGTTTCTATAAAATGCGGAGAAATTGATAAGTTGAGCAAACATAATCCTTTCAGAAAGCTAAACCACACACAAAACCGGAATATAATGTGCACATTTATAATTGCATTATTTACATCTCGTTCAAACAAAATCAGTAAGAAGGCCACACTTTGAATTACACGTCTCCACATGAAGTGGCGTAAACACAACGGGATACAGAATCTTGAAAAAAAGCAGAACATAATTTATTTACATGACACTGATACTCTGCAAAACAAGGATATAGTATACGCTACAATACTAACGTGATACAATATATTGCAAATTTAAAAATACGTGATTTATAGAGCTTGTAACAATGTCACTACTATACAGGGTACAAGCATAAGAAGTCATTTGTATAAACAATTACATAACAACAAGAAAACTACTTGTGAGCTTTCAGTAAACGGAAATTTATCTATAAAGTGTAAGGAGTGAGCTAAGATAGAATCCTTATAAGCTGGCTTATTATTATATAATTATTTAGGATCTTAACGTCACATGGAACGGTTTTGTATATCTTCGTTCTCACATAGTACCTCCCTTTCTTTTACACCCCTATACTGTGCATTTCTGAATTTGTTTAAAAAATTTCCGACTTTTTACAAAGAAGACCAGTAATAACAGGTCTTTTCTTTCAAGTGAAACTGTGTTAAGTACTTTAAAATTCCCTAAAAACGACCGTTTTCTTCTGCAGCTAATCTAACAATTCTCGTTTGGATGTTGTATACTCTTATGATGTCTGGAGACTACCCGAAAACACAATTCCACAAGACGTAAAGTACTGGACAGGTACAGGGCCAACTAATTTTAACGTGTAGGTTGTCTTGAGTGTTGACGTAATATTATATGTGTTGTTTACCCCGTCATATGAAGTATGAGCAATTTTATTAAATTTCAATAAAGCAAAGAAGAAACAAAATTCTGGAATGTAAGCAAATATTACCAATTGTTGGACGTTTGTCACCTTTTCTCCAACAACCTCGAAACCACCACAATTATAGGGCAGCTGTGTCGAATAGAAATTTTGCTTCATTTCTACCTACATTTGGTTTTAAACGCTTCTCCCTTCAATAAACACCCAGCGAGTTACATTCGAGACATGCGCAGGACATATGTCGATCTTTATGCAATGTATCGTTATAGTAGCCCCCCGACTTAACCAAATTTGTGGAGTCGTTACAGACAGACAGACAGACATGATAAAGCTGAGGTACTTTTTTAGATATTCAAGCCAGAAAGCGTCGAAAAAAATTGGAAAAGGAAGACAACAGGAAAGAATACATATAAGATAAAGGTAAATTTAGAAGTGAGGAAGGAAGGAGGGAAGAAAAGAAGAAAGAAAGAAAGAAAGAAAGAAAGAAAGCCAATTCAAAATATCGTCCTAAGAACTATGATACCGTACAATATGTCGGTGGAACGAACGTTTAGGAGGCTCTGCCACCCTCCATAAAAGAAAAATTACCAATATTCAACGAGCTGCCTATGCTTATAATTAAGAAGTTTTCTAGGTGTTAATGGACATATAACAAACTTTCTGCAATTAAACAGCGGGAAATGAAAAATAAGATTGCTAGAGGGGTTAGCATCGCCATCACACCTTTAGATTCCTTCCTGTTCTGAGCGAATGACTTGCCCATCAAATGTTAACCACGGGAGGGTCTCTTCCGTTACCATGGTGATACCCCAGTTCAATTACCGGCTGGCACCTGAGCACCCCTAGCCCATAAAGACAGCATGTCCTGTTTGTGGTCAGATGCCGTATGACTGGTTCAAATCACACTTCCGCAGATGTTGGGGAACATGTTATTGGTATTGCAGTCCGGGTGCCACTGCTGGCAGTTTTGTTAGATGAACGTAAGGACATTTCTACGCTGAAACATATCACAGATCGACGTATTGGGGACATGGAGTGTATTCGTAAGCTCGGCAATAGAAGTATGTGATCAGCTTCAAGGTCCAGCCGTTTTAATCCAGTTATCCACTGTTTATTGGTACATTAATGGTATATTTAATGACACCGTCGTTATCTGAGGCTATGTAATTTCCTAAGAATGAATTATTAACGCGCAGTGAGCTGGGAAGAATGTAAAAAAGGTCGGTCGTGGTCTTTTTAAGGATATTATAAAGGCAGCCTTGAAAGAGTGAGGTCAAACACGAAAACACTCAGTCAGGATAGTCGGTTTCCTGCCGAGTTTCGAACCGGGCACCTGAATACAAGTCAAAATTGTTACTGCTTTAGTCACACCCCGTTTATCCTCATAAACAGCCTGTCTCTGCGTTCTTACTTAGTATTAAATAAGCCACTTAGAAAGGAGAAATACGACTAAGCTTAATGGAACAGACAATTCGAAACACGTGTCTGAATATTGAGAACAATACAGTGAGGTATGAACACCAATATTAAGGCTTATTTTGACTTAGAACCAACTCACAAGTTTGAGAAAATATTACAATGGATCTGAAACAGGGCGTGACGGTGTGGACTGTATTATTAAAGTGACTCGAAATACAATCCAAAAGCGAATTATTCTAAAGACGATAACGAGTCACCGCCGCGAACCGCTTGCCCTTCTTGGAGAGGACTCTCCTCTACGTTACAGATTGATGTTAGTATTTCCTTCCCAATGTAAACAAGGAATCCCTTACTCTTCCAAATTCTTTATATTACTAGCTACTTTGACGTTAACCTTCGCAGTTAAAATTTCCTTGTCCATGAACCTAAGAATCGATTAAGTAGAGAAGGTCACATATATGTAATACGGTTACATATACATACAAAAACAAGATTAACACAAACTGTAAATTATTTTCGTCTAATTTTTCTGAAGAAGTTAGAGGTAAAGGAGTAAAAAATAAATGTATTTTGGTAGGTTGTGTGATATAATTATAGTGACCCTCACCTAACTCTTTACAGCCGTTCCTTGAAGACACCCGGCCTAGCGCGGCATATACCGTACTTTTACCAAGTTCTGTTCAATCAGGTGGTGTAACGCCAATGGAACGAGGGAGCCATGTGATATGGGGCAGTCTCTGCCAGTCCACATCCATTGAAACTTCCAACCTAAAAGTCCCTCTTCTTCCAAAGTCCAGTCGTCGTGAAGAATTCCTCAACATGCACGTACAGTGTAGCTGTCACAGTGCGTTACGGACAAAGAACCGAGCTCTTTTGGTGGGGGACGGGACAAAGCAAGAGAGACACTGAAATTTTAATTATCTTCTGTACCTACAAATACCGCACGTCGAATTTTCTCCGGAAAAGTTAACATTGTGTCAGTTAACAGGACAAGACAGATGGTAAGTGGCGTTTTCGCACAACAGTTTCGGCTAGGAAAAGTTCGCCTGCGGCAAACGTGAAGAATACCGAATCAAAATGTGCGACGATGTTGTCTCGGGCTCTTTTATGTTCCAATTGGTATTTATAATTTTTTAATCTCAAATGAGTTCGGAAATTATAGTACAGTTATCGATTTGGCATGCCTGATCTTCGGGCAGCATGTCCTTATATTTTTGGGCTGAGAACGAAACCGACTCGAACTTCGTTCACCTTAATTACGTACTTAAGAGACATGATGTATTAGTCAACTCACTGCTACTAGCTTCAGTAGAGTACGATTTTATAAATACGAAATACAAACACGGCTTTTCTCTACGACAGCAGCAACATCAGATGAGCCTACAAAGTTTTGCTATCAGCTATGTGACGAAAGACCATTAGAACCTACAAAATATTTATACAAATATTAGTATCTAGGTCTACGTACATGCCTTTCAGGTTTCCACACAGTCTGTCGCTACGAATAATAATCTTTTCTCGCAATGATGAGAGAATAACTTCGTATACGTGCTGGATGAAGATACAGCCGAAATGAAACATATAGCAGCTATATGTATTAGAAACGTATAAGTATATACATAAATAAGATTTTTAATTCCTTGGGTTTATCATATACCACTAAAATCATAGAATTCTCTTCACACGACCCATTTGTTTCCCCACATATAACTGTAAAAACGAAATGCGATATCTTTTCCCGTACACAGCAATCACCGACTCTCTTTGTTATGAAAATGGCTTGTGTTCTCTATGAGAAAACAACCGGATTTTTCTATATACCGCACAGAAATTGTAATTTCCCAAGGCCGTGTTATATAGCTCAGGCGGTCATTTCAAATTGGTTAATGTGGCAGAGAAGACATAAGGGTTTTTACACGTCACAATACACATGTCTGCACGTTTGGGAAAGAAAGTCCACGGCTGACTGCCTGTGTCATCCATGACTGGATCAATGACTCTCTGAAGGTGGAAGAATGTTCAAACCGATGGACCAAAACACCAAGCACACGTCAAAATCGCGCCTACTGAGAGACCAATGGACATCCTGAACGAGATGAATGGGCGTATGCACAATGAACACCGCGAAGGACGACGGTCGACAGTAACAATTACTCTAGCAGGGCTAGGGATGCAGAACGCACGTATCGATAATTCCCCCCTCCCCTCAGAGCACCAATGTTTGTTACACAGCCAGTGAGAGCAATATGGCACCATGCAACGCACAGAGCAAGAAGAATGGTGACATCTACCGTTATAAGGTTAGTAATGGCATCTGGGTGGTAAAACTCTTACTGAAGTCTCATATTCCGTTGCACTTACAAACAGCACTACATAGGTTCCTGGTCTCACATACAGAACAACCGACTGCGTATTACATTTGTAACGCGATAGATCATATGGCCTTGCACTGTCCACGTAATGCCAATCAACGTATGGCTGCTGGCAACACAGAACGGCGCAAATGGACGCAAGGCGACAGGAGCTAAGCGGTGCCGTATTCGATCTCTGAACTTCTCCCCCACCGAGGGCTACGACGGACCACCCTTCCGTACTTAACATCTCTAACGTCTTGACTTCTCAGTATCTTCAGTGCAAGACTCATTTCATATCCCTCACTACTCCTGATTTCGATTAATATACGACCGTGAATGTGAGGGAGCCCATTACTGATGTCATACTCCTCCCCGTCCCGCTCTCCAGCTTCGGAATAACAGCCCCAGACGAGACGGAAGTGCGTCAGCCTGGCCTAGACTCCGTCAACAGCCCGCTTCTCATCGCCGATGACCAGAATCAACATGCTCATAAGACGACTCTGACACCCTTGAACAAAATGATACCATCGGGATGGATATATTGGCGGAGCTAGAGCCTACTGTCCCTGCATCAGTGCAGAGCGTTCCACAGCAGGAGGTGGAACACCAGTGTGGCACATCCATTTCAGCTTTCGCCTTTAGGCATAATCCAAGACAACGGAAAAAACGGCAAAAGGCGGACTACAAAGTGCAATATACGTCATAGTATCCAGGACTGCAAAATGGTCTGACAAACTAGTGACGGATTATTCCCATTAATGACACATCGTACCACACCGACCTTCAACATACATGGGCTCTACTGCGATGCACTTCAACAAATGTAACGTGACTTCTTATACCGAAACATTCTTGACATTAAATTTTCACAGGAAGTGATCAATAATGAATTTCGGCAGATGCTTGGATATCAATTGCATTACAACATTGTTGCCAAACGCCGAGGAACTCTAATAGTGGCGCGGGACAACAAGTCGATCACAACATTGAACAACTCCTGATTGGGACAGCAATTGCAGGAATATACCACCATTTTCAGCTAGTAAATATATATGACTCGTCTGGCAATACTGCACGGCAAGATCGAGAAAGTTTTTATACAGACCTTCTTTAAATTTGAGGAACATGCCACAGTACTGTACATTAGAAGGAGGACTTCAACTGCGTGTTACATACTCTTGGTTACAGAAACAACCATAGACCTGGGAAAGCACGGGCGGAATTTATGACATACTTCCAATTGCGGGACATATGTGGAAACAACCCACAGTGGCAAATTTACACACACACTGTACAACAACATGTTCTGCACGACTAGATCGGATCTATATAGCCCAAACTTTACTGCCCAACACGCTGTATTCCGACCATATGGCGACAGTGCTTAAAATAAAGATGGATGTAAATGATGTTCCAGAAAGCAGCAACTGGAAACTTAATAATCACATTCTTAAGGATTCGGACATACTTAACCGTTTTGCACAACACAGGACAAAATGGAATACGAGTAGACACTGGTCTACATATTCTAATCTATTACAATGGTGGGACGTCTACACGTACGACATATGTATTTGTGGTTTCTTCTTGCAGAAGGCAAGAAGCGTAGTCACACCTTCCGCATCCAAGAATCCTTCTACTTCCAGTTTACCTTACTGGTCTCCTGGAATTTCGCTGTGATGCATATGACAGTAATATAAACAAAGGCGAATCTAGCACTTGAATATACTATGCATAGTCGATTTTCATCTAGCAAAAGAATTAAACGGCTACGACGAAACGCGATCATCTCCCTCCAATCGCCCTGCGACGTGCCTATAACTAGCACCACTGGAATTCTTGCTACCCTCACTGCGCATTTCAACGGGCCTTTTCCTCTATAACCGTCCATGAGCCCAGTATGTCGAACATGTGCAACGCGCTGAATAAAGAGTTTCCGTCGGCAGGAGCTGTCACGGAGCGAGACACTACCACGTTAAAGGAGACACATAACGTTGTCTGCAGGGGTGGGAAACGGAAATCGCTGGGTCTTGATGGGCTCAAAATAAGAGTTTTACCAGACAATTAGGCCAGTACTCAAGGACGATCTCTTGCTTTGCACATTGCAATTTATTTCACGCCAACATTTCATGGAGACAACATTCAGCGTACCCAAAACACCAAATTCATCTACTCCGATGGATATCCGTGTCATTGCGTTTCTGAACACTGGCTACAAGAATTTCACAAGACTTCTAGCATCGCGTCTCCGACCATAGATACAAAACCTCATCCACCCTGAACAGCACCGTGGCCTAGATGAAAACCCATCTTTGATGCTGCGACGAGCATTCGGCCGGCTTCCCAATGATACATATTCAGTCAACACCTCGCACCGTTCCCGATTTGTGTAAAAATGTTTCACTCGCAATATTATTTGATAGCAACGGTAGTTCATATACAGTTTCTATGTTGTCGGATATGCCTATATATGGGGCGCTGGTCGGGCAAAAAAATAAGAGAAAACTGAGAGAGCAGTGAATGCCGCATGCCATTATGGGCAAACGTGCAATAGGTTCGTCAGCCCTGTTCTAGTCCAGATCAACTACATGCGAAGGACGCAAAGGAAGGAGTGTGTGAGGAGCATAAAAAGGTTGCAGTTTTCTGGAAAGTATTTGAGCTTGTGCGATTAGACCTTCATGATGCTTCTCTATTATTGCATCAGGAGGAATTTTCCGCTTATCCTGGAAGAGAAGTCATAGCGTGCGTGTTTCTATCAAGCACCACAATAAAATCTATCCTTAACTCTTTCGGAATTGTAATAAGATAACTCTGCCTTCATTCTTATATATGTACAATAGGATGACATATCAATCACTGTTCTGTATATAATTGAAATTTGAAGAAATAAAGTATTACCCACCTACTCCCACAGCATAAAAGACGATTAGTCGCAGGCCTCTAACGGCGGAAGACCGAGTTCGATCCCGGGTTAAGTCCGCGTATGTTTTTGCAGTGGATAAAGTAGAACTGGGACATTTTTTCTCTGATAATATACCTCGGGTTTTCCCTTGTCAGCATCATCCCAAAAATTCTATGTACTCATCTTCAACTACATGTTGCCCTTAGCAGAAGGTCAAACTAGCGAAGCCTGGGGACTCTTCCAAAAGTATTAGATAGAAAAATGTATTTTCATCTTCGAAAGGTTATCCAAATGTAGTTGAATGGAACATAAAGTGATGATTTAATTAAATAATCAACACAGTAAACAAATACATAAAAACAGTTTACTTTAACGTAAGGTATGTATTTGTGTAGTGTGGAATTACCCGGTCAAAATCTATTTCAAGTACAGTACTGAATTCATTCAGCTGTGCTTCAGTGTTGGTCACTAAACTTTACAAATGAGATCACCCTAACTGAACGATTTAAACCATTTGTAGATGGATTTTTGTGGCGCTTCCCTAACGAAATCCACAGCCTAACCGTAGATTATGATACACAGTACCAGGGCACACATTCAGCTCTCCACACATGAGGCAGTATTTTCCAAAACTGCTGTGTCGGCGTCGCTGACGGCAGGAACTCTAAATTCATGCAGTACAGATCTGCGCTCTTTTCGGATATTACGTGGCGTATAAGATTTATCTTGACTAATTACTATCTTTTGTCAGGTGTTAACTTCACCTAATGTTACATTTAAGAATAAAGGGTTGTCTATTTACAAGTTCTCCTCTCTCATTTTATCGAGAACTTGCACGGTTTTGTCATTTCATATTCCTACTTGCTTTTTACTTTGTACAAAATTTCACCTAAATTGCTTATTTAAATTATTTTATTACATTATTTTCTCCTACGCTATTCCTGAATTTATGTGTAACCATTTAGTATCTAATAATGTTTCTCGTCAGCTCTAAGTCTCATTACATTTTAGTATTATATCGTCATAAAAACTGTGTCTATAGGCGAAATCGAACTGTTACAGAGATAATGTCACAAGAAAATGTGTTCTTTTTGCGGTTCCACGTACTGTACTTGTTTAGTACGATGTGGTGCTCCATACTCTGTGAAGGTCCATCCTCGAGTCAATAGCCAAGCCCAGTCATACGTACAGTATGTACAATACTTGCACATTAAGGACGGTCTTTATTAAATTAGTACCATTTTTTTCCAGTGTACTTTAATGTCTTTGAGTGTCTTAGATTCAATTAAATGTGAAGAACAAATGTTAATATCACAGGAACTACAAATTCCCCCTAGTTTTAATATGTATTTAGTGATCAATAAATGTACAACTCTCTTATTCTTTTACTCTTACTATCTTGTCAATATCGCCGTAACCGATCAACTTCGGACGGTAATGTTGGTTACATCGATAACCTACGGAACGTTCTCCGTACGCGTGGCAGATTCCTTCTGGTACACAGTGCACATATATGTGCGTACACATACCATCTGTATAGCAATCAGTATCTCAGTATAGTATTGAAATCGTGAATGTTGTAATGCAAAAAAACAGTCCCCCCCCCGCCAAACTTAGCATTGCTAATTAAACCGGGGGTTTTACAGAAGCAATCACAAAATTGTCACAAGACTGACACTGTTTTAACTTTTCATTTAGGTGTATGTTGGCTGCAGCGTCAGTGATGAATAGAAAACAAGTACGACAGCAGGGGGTGGGGGGGAGTGTGTGAGACCCAAAATAAGAGGCCTGATGTCTCAACATGCTCTACACTGCTTAATGTTAATGAGAACGACCCACAGACTGACGCCCTCTTTACGTGAGAGTAAAATTACAACCCGACCGTATTTTTACTTCACGCACCACAAAAATCACAACATTAAGGAACAGAGTTAACAAGAGTTAACACAAAAAATATGTTATTACTATTGTCGAAGAATTCCGTTAACGAGTGTGGTATAATCCGTTCGAAGGAAAAAAAAAAAAGGTCTTGACACAGATGTGAGTTTTGAAGAGAAGCAACGGCTCTTTGATTATCGTTCCTCACCGCACACCGCACACACTTCTATACTAATGTCTCCATTAGCATAAAGTGTGATTTCTCGAAGTGACGGAATGTTGGTGTAAGATCCACATTGCAGAATACTATATACCGGGGCGCGACGCAGTACACATTGCGAGATTTCGGAGAAATATACTGTCACTAACTTCAGAGGAGGAAAGACTACTCTTAGTATTTAATGATACAGTGTCACTAAGCAACAAAATAAAACCAAGAAATTCGCGTTGGAATTTTTACCATAGTTATGTTTGTAAACTTAGATTATCTTGAGGTATTATTTTATATATTGTGTGCATGAAGTTTAATTTGTTCCTGTTCTCTACTATGCCGCACGCCATGAAAGCACACGGAGAAGCGGAGGCATGTCTCCATGTACTTTTAACCTCAACACTAAATGGTGGCGAGTACAAGTATAAATTTGAGGTTAAGTTTTGAAATTTTCAAAGCGGTTACCATTCATATTATGATCTTCTGGTTGATGACACCCCGTAACCTGGTGGGCAGTATGTAGGGTCTATAGCAAGAAGTTCTTCTATATCTGCTTCGTTTTGATGATGTGGGTGTATCTAAAGCAACTGAAAAGAATTTATTGCTTGCATTCAGTTACGTACGTATCGTATGCCTAATGGTAACAGCCACATAACATAACCTAATTGCACACAAAATGTTCAATTCCTGCAGAAAATAAAACACTATCTCCAGTTTAGCAAAGGCCAAAAGCCTAATGTTTTTTTAGGGAAAAACATTGTTTTTCCTAGAGAGATGAAAGGAAACAAGGAACAGGCTGTGTTGGCAAAACTCTTTCTAAATTTTACAGCAGACGGTACACGTTTACAACACTGCGGTTAGGTGTTTAAAAGGTGTTTTTCAATTTGGCCAAAATGGCTACAATAACACAATGACATAATTTACACAACATATTACAACTGAGTATGGATTTGTGCTTACTTTATAATTGGTTTACATTAACACAATGATATAATTTACAAAATATATTTGAACAATTAATTATGGTTTTGTGCCTAAGTTAGGACTGGTTTACACTGTCAGATGTGTAACTAGTACAAGCTGATTCCAGGCGTCCCGTAGAAATAATGTAATTTAATGCGTTCAGTAATTACGTAACTCAGTCACTCGGTCGCTGAGTGAATAAGGGATTGACTTACTGACAAGGTGCATGGAGAAGACCTTCGAAAACTAATCAAAAATCTCACGCCATCATATGAAATCATGAAACTCATTAGCGTGTTGACGATAGGCGTAAGATTCTAATGTCATTAGTAACATTTTTTAAAATTCTTGAAATAAGGTTTCCAATTTCCGCTCAATGTTACTAAAGTATCTTAAATGTAAATCGCACGAGTGAAAACAGAAAGATATATCGGAATATTGCGATTTAAGTTTGAAGCCTTTAAGTGCAGACACTCGATGAATACACAAGAATGTGTTCTAATTCCTGAATAGGGCATAAGTAAGTATGAGAGCAACTAATTAATCACTCGTGTTCTAATAATGTATGATATACTTACGGAAAGGAGTAGGTAGCATATACACATTGCGAGAGAAGTTAAAGTGATATCCATGCAGGTAAACATTCTGAAGAAACTACAGGAAGAAAAAGATTTGAGTTTTTTAATGCTTATAATTTGTTAATGCGACCAAAAGCAGATAAGTGTTTAGTTCTTTCTGAGAAATAATTTTCCCATAACGTTTCTTGTTCATATATTTTCAATGATCAGCGAAACAATCAGGACTCCACCTTACATATTTTATGAGAATACTGCTGGAAAAGCAGGAAATGTAGATTCAGAAAAACTGACCTAATGTTCTGTGTCACTTAACATGAATATAGAACATTGCATTAAATAGTGATTCAATGAACCTTCAACTGATGCCCCAATTTAACCCAATGAACACTATTTTACGCCCCAGAGAGCGGGCAATTCTAATACGCTGCATATTTAAACATCGCATTTTCGAGTCCTCATGACGGCACTAGAAGCAGCTCAGACTACATAGTGTCGGCTGGTGATTGCTTACAAGATGCATTCGCTGCTACCCTCCAAATCCGAAATCCGTTTTCTTCCATCGGCCACCTGAAAATGCGCCATGCTGCACTAACAAGGGTCACACTTAATATGAATCACCCGAAAAAAAGTTTTGACCAATTGGCAAAGATTTTGGCTTGTATTCAGAAGGTGCCAGCTTCAAGTCCCTCAGGGGAAAGAGAAGAATTTGAGAGGTTTCGTGGTTCTTCTCAGATTGACAAAAAAACGTCGAGATACATCAAGTGGCATCATAATATTACTCATTCCCTGCACTGCGATTATAATAATTTGTATATACCAACAAATACAAATAAGGTGTATAAAATGTTATATATCTTATGTTAATTTGTTGGTATATAAAAATAGTTACAACTAAACCATGTTTGCTTATGTGCACATCATTTTCCAGCAAAATTAATCATAAAAAAAATTAGAGGCCATGCAGTTTTAGCTTCTAACAGCGTCGTTAAATATATTATAGATAAATTAACACATAATTACAATAGACAACAAGAACATAACATTGTTCATGTTCTACTTCTGTTGAAAATTACAGCCATTTTGTTGTGAATTCACTGCTGTGCAGTGCACTTGAAGGTGTTAAACGTCAATCAAATTAGTTCAGTGACTTATACGTGCATTTAATACTTCAGTATTCAGTTGTCACGTACGTGATTTATTCGCAAGATACTTCTGTGGCACTTGACTGACGGTTGAAATCTCATTCCATAATGACACAAGCTACAAGCAGGCAATACTAGACAGGCCTGTGTAGAAGATCCAGAGGAATCGATGAGTGGAAAATTTAGGTAGGCTTATCACTTACAAACATAAATGACACAGATAGTCCTCACGGATGCCCATTTTTGCCAGTCTCATAAATCAAGTAGAGATGTCAAAATATGTGGGTGGTGGTACATTAAAAAAATATATAAATTCTAGTCCTTGCGGGGAAACAGCTTCATCATTGCGCTATGACAGATGGGAACTCACATGGAATGTGTTGTTATGTATGGCTCAGTCAAGGACACACATATGTTTTTACGATGTTTTATATGAAAACGTAAATTCTGACTTCATAAGAATTCGTTGTCTTCAATCGATAATGGATGAAATATTTCGCACGATATTAAAGATATTTTCTATGACGAATAGTAATGGTGAGGTACACTCCGATTCTGTTTTACTGATATGCAGTCTGTAATTTTATGTACTGAAAATCAAGGGTATCTGGATGGTTAAGAAAGACTCCTGCACCAAATATTGGTTCCTACTGGCGATATTTGAGGTTTCCACAGTACTGATGGGAATTTTCAAGTCTCCTAAGTTTTTACGCTGGTAGTAGTGCTACTGATTCGCGACGTTTCGGAGGAACGCACTGCCTTCATTTTAAAGGATCATGGAGTTTTAGAAAACGTCCTGAAGTGTGATACATGCGAGGTTGGAAGATGTCAGCGATGCTAATGAAAATTTAGGAATTATGGCATGTTAGGCCGTGTGTACTGGTAAATATTTACTGACGTTTCGAAGGATCTTAATGTGTCCATTTCCACGGAAAAGTAGTCAAAGAAGACGTAGACATTACGATACTTCGAAACGTCCGTAACTGTTTACGAGTTCAGAAGACAAGAATCTTCAACACAAAACTGAGGAACACACAAATCTACCATTAACATCGTCTTGACACTTCCACGTTTCGTTTCTTATAGATTTCCAACCTGTTAAACGTATTTAAAATGCATCTGTACCGAACAGGCTGGTGTAGCGGTAATACTGTTCACCTTATAGCACCAACACCAAGTTCCCGAGATTCTAAGTGGTTTAAGTCAGACCATTCAGCCAAACGTCGGGGAGGTACGTAATCGGCTACGGAAACCTTCTCTTTAAACCTTTCCCATTCATCACTCACCAATCACCCTATCGTGGATGTTACATTCGCGCACTCTAAGAGACTGACAGCGCCATAAAATAAATTCTGTATTTACAGATTTATAATTTAATGTAAAACTGCTAGCAGAGTGATTCTTAATTTCGTATACCCCTGAAGACGACGACGAAAGGGCCGAAATATGTAATGTTATAATGGATTTAAATTTAATGTTAGCCCTTCAATTACAATGGGGTTTCAATTTCAACTACTGCTCTTGACGGCGAGGTTTTGAATTTATTGTAACCTTAAATGCATTCGCGAACGCACTGTGCACCGAGGACGGCAGCATGTGCAGAATTAAAGGCCCGCAGAATGCAGCGAGTCCGGCATTGAATGATCAAGTACTAGATTCCCTTTAATATACTGGTATATATCGATGCAGGATTGGTACAACGTCAATGGTACCAAATATGATCATAAAATTGCCCATTAAACACAGTCGTTCAGCTATGCAAGACCGAGGAGATTGGGTTCGATTCCCGGGAAGGCAATCTAATTTTTCTATTCTCAAATGAGCCCAAAAGAGCTGTGGGGCCCAGCCAGCCTCCTACATAAAGGGCATCAGAGGAACCTTTCTTGGGGAAACCTGTCTTTGCATAAGGGTAACCACTTACCTCTATCTAGTACAGAGGTTATTAACGCGTGGATTTACTCCACCACTCTCTCAACATTCCAGAATTGTATGGTGCTAAATTAAGCATAGAAATAACTTTATTTCTACACAATTTCCGGACGAAAATGTTTGCATGTGAAGGTAAATTACGTATGGAGTCAGATGCCCGGACGAAAATTCCACTCTATCTGTAAGACATGTGTTAAAAATGTTGATTGATGGTTCCCTTGGGAAATAACAGGTGATATATGTCAGTTATTTTTTCCCGTGTTGGAATCAGCATTGTACGAGCTTCCTCTTTTTAACACGAGCACTAATCACGAGACATATAAAAGATAGATGCTTCATACTGCCACTTTATTTTCTGAAACAACGGTTTAGGATTATGGATCCTGTCGTAACTTTTTTTTCGTATGTACGAGGAGTTACGTTGCGGGGATTTGTAACGTCAAATTTACCGATGACGCCTTCAATCGAATACCAATACATCGGTTTCAGAACGTTACGTTCAAACTACTGACTTCAGCCACAACAAACGCAATGAAACCACGCAGAGGAATATCAATATGTCGCTGCAGAGCTTCAAAGCCAACGTGCGCTGGGCTGCGGCTTAATCGACGTAAACGCGACCGAGTATTAGGGCGGTTAAACGTATTTAATCCGAAAAAACAAACAAAGAAGTAGCCAGGATAGCACAGTCAGTGTTGTGACTGGGCTACAGAGTGGAAGACAGAGAGACCGTCATTTGTTTGCCGGCAGGGATAAGAGATACTCTTTCTCTAGGAAGTCCAGACAGGTTCTGGGGTCGTCCAGCCCATGCAGCCCATTTAGTGGAAAGGTTCAGAACGGGCATAGCTACACTCCCACTCCCACACAGGATTTCATGGTGTGTATGGGGACAACTTAGCTTCTACCTTACAATAAACAAACAAGAATACAAACTCAGCTCTTAGTTAAAAGCAATTACTGGAATTTACAGAGCGTAATACTGATTTGTCAATTACAGATACACCATACAACAACGATCTCGACATATCTGTCCAAATCGAAGTATCTAAGTTAGGAAAATAATTATTCAAGCCATTATTTTTGCTTATTCTCTTTGTTTATAAGTAAAGAGGGTATGCTGGAGAGAAAGTTAAACATATATCGGGTTAAATGAGAGTAAATTGTGCCCGTACCAGGGCCTAATAAGAATTAAGCTGTAAATTTGTCATAATCCTAAAATTTACCGTAAATTTAATGAATTGGTTCTCTACATTGGGATTAAAAGTACCATTAACTAAGCTATTTAATTCATTTTCAGGACCTGCATCCTTTCTGAGAAGCTACGAAGTAATACCAACATTGGCCGATCATGGACATCATCGACTGTACAAAATTCAATGACGCATTACCGCTAAAATTCAAGAGTATCGCAATAAATCCAGTATGTTACACTACAAAGTGTCTGTAATTAAAACGCTAGACCTTCAACATATTTAGACCCTTTCTTGTGTGTCATCCACAGGGAGAACACATAAATAGTTTTATAAAACGTACATTATAAATGGATAAAATCGGTTAAATTGTACTAAAATCTACTAGGCATGGTCATGAATTATTTAAATTTGCATTAAAAACGTTTGACGTCCTGCAGTTGGTGCTCTAGATGTGTAAGTTTGAGAGGGTATTCCTTGTAAAATGGATCTTATGTACGTACAGTATTGTCATTATTCTGACGTAATATTAATACAACATATATAAGATCCATCTCGCAAGAAATACCTCATCAAACTTACGCATCTACAACACCAACTTCAAGGCATCAAACGACTTTGATACAAATTTAACCTATTTCATCTGTCTGTAATCTACATTGTATACAAATATGGATGTACATGTCAGGAGGATCCACAAGGAAGGGTCGCAACATGTCAAAATTTTAGCTTTTCAATTGTAAAAACTTTGGATTGTAATATCGTGCATTTGTAAGTATATTCTTGAATTGTAGCAATTAGTGCACAGGTACTAATACCATACAATTCATTGAATTTGGTCCACTGCCAACAACAGACAGTCCAGACTCTCACACCTTCTTCCTAAAGCCGTGCTCAAACGTTGCCCTACTGTGTAAGTCTAGATCCGCCCAGCAGTGTCTTCCCTTCAGCGTTTTCGACTTCACTTATCAATCATTACTTAAAGATACAACTGCAACCAATGGGTGCACAAATTTTCCGAAAGTCTCGGAGCAACCTCAAAATTCCAGACGCTTTAATATTGTCCGGAAGCAAGTTCCATACTGAGGTTCCACATGTATCAGGCACCACCATATAAAATGTACCTTCAGTAGCTCAGAGCATATAGTGTTGATGTCACGGTGACTAGTACACAATGAAATGGGAATGAGGCGGAAATAACGCAAGTAACCTAATTTGAAATTCTCTGCCGGTTTTTCAGTGGAGAAACAGAAACAAGCAAGTCAGAATACTCTGCTTCGTAGCCGAGGTTACAAGTCAGGGGATACCGTATAAGAAGCAGCAGTGCTATACATCAGGCCGATACGTCAGGTGACACACAGTAGCTTTTATTGGAATCAGTGACTCACCTTCATGTTAATGGTGACTCCTTTCTCTGCCCCACCGAACGCTCCAGGCAGAACACTGTGTCCAGGGCCCGATTTCAGACGTCTGTTCCTAACCACGATAAACATTATGGCCCCCATGAGCAGCAGAATGACGGCTGTGAGGACGCCGATCACAAGGCCGATGTAGTGCTTAGACCCCGAATTATCGGCACCTCCAGAAGGACTGCCGGCCGATGCTCCCGCGCTGTTGGCTCGGTCGTCTCTACTCGGCGTAGTATGTACCTCGTCCCTCTGCAGCGGATATTCCTTGCCGTGGTCGTCTGCCTTCATGTCCCCACCATCTGCCTCCTCTTCCGTAAAGTTGCCGACCACAACCACTGAAAGCACAACCATAAAAAGTCCAACTTCAATATATCTGGTTGTTTCCACTGTGTACTCATATTCTCGGTTGTGGTGACTTGTAGTCTTGTAGATTGTCGCAAAGGTTTCGGGACAACATGCTGTCTCCTTCTTCAGGGATGAAGTGGGTAGGGTGAAAAATTCGGTCCGGACTTCACAAATCGTTGCCTGACGCACACTTAGTATGTAAGGCGTTTCTGAAACTGGCGCTAATTACTTCATCACGATAATGTAATATTATGAAACTTATTACGTTTGGTCAGTCAGATAGAGCTAACCGCTCTCACTGGCATCATAATATTACTCTTACCTGACGATGGAAGCACGGCCAACTTCCGAAACGTCGGGTATATTGTGTGGTCTAGAGAGTGACCAATTTGAAACGCAATATTCTTTTAATACGTCTGTCAATATCACAAACCTTTTTAAAACGTTTGTAAGCGTGTATAAGCGTGTAAAGAAAAGTTGAAGATGAATACTGGAGTAGAGACGGTCTAGTGGGGGAGTTTCAAAAGTATTGGGGAAAATGTGGGTTGGTTGAAAGTGAAGAGTCCATGGAATGGCATAGCACCATAACAGTGACACAAACAGCACGACAGATGTAAGGACGCAGTTTTCACCGACAGTTCTACTAACGCAGCGGGCAGCACCTTATGAACATTAAGGTACATCTATACTCTTACCGTACTGATTTGTACATACCATCTAAGCCCCTTATCAATTACGCCCCGCCAAGACCATTGTGCTTGCCCCTAATTATATGTTAAAGTGAAGGCAGAATGAAATTAGGGGGGGGCGGAAGTACCTAAAGAAACTCTTACAGCGTCAGCTCCATTTACGATTTCCACGTTTATGAAATTTCCAACTACTGGGCTACCGTAGACCCCTTTTCTTCACTTAACAGTTACTTTTTTCAACAAAGAATGGCAAAATGAAGTTGAAAGAGACACAAAGAAATCCTTATGCAGAAACCTAAGGGAGGAAGAGGGAATTTATCAGTTTATTTTAAAAGTTACTTGGCTTTATTATGAAGTAAACAGGCGCCGCTTAATATGAAGACCATGTCCGTCCCTCTATCTATAACCTAGGTTTAGAGACTCAAACGTCTGTAGGACTTTCTTGAAATTCAGTATTTTGAAAAATTATGTTGGTTGTGAAATGCTGCACTACACAAGTCTTGATTAATATGGCACTGTGAAACGCCATTTATATTCCTCGATAAACAAAGTTACTAAGAGAGACGGTGATTTACAAATGAACTACTTAGCTTAAATGTAGTCTGTAAACCACAAGTTTACATCGTTTATTTTTCAAAAGTAGTATTTAGAGTTGCAATACTTAAAGAAATGACGAAATTGTAAGTTATTTTTTTGTGGCGCACAGCCCCATAGCGAGTCACGGCCTCCTCATTATCGAGGTTTCACAATCAAACTCAACAGCACCACATTACGTAGGACTCCTCTGGGCAAGTGATCAGTCCGACGCACAAGCCTATACCTAACGACACACAACACTCACAAGATACAGACATCCATGCTTCTGGAAGGAGTCGAACCCTTAATCCCAACAAGCAAGCGGCCACAAAACCACACCCCAGACCGCGCGACCACTGGGATCGGCCGAAATTGTAAATACTTCTACTAAATAAAGGTAGTAAATTTTTACAATAATAATTTTCCTAGAAGCTAAGGCACGATATTAAGATAACATGAAACTTTATGTCCCAGTTATTTTGGTATTCGCAGTATTGTGAAGTATCAGTTCTTCTATGATATTTTGCTACGTCACTGAGTATTTGGTTCCCGACGTTTCAATACAGCGTAATGGACTATCTTCACGGGTCTTGAACTGAGAAAAATATGATGTCTTGAAACGCAGGGAACCAAATATCCAGTGACGCATTTTCACAACCGGAAGAACTGTTGAATGAAAACTTTAGGTTCTACGGAATATAAGCTACTCAAATCGCGAACCCCCGGCTAGGAAACATTTATGTGTAGAATTATTAGAGAGGATCGTTCTGTGGTCTTACAACTCTAGGTTGTTATCGGAATAGATCGCGAAGACCCCCGGGAACTCCTAATTTAGGACAGTTAAAATCTTTGAAATTATGAGTTGCGTTCGTGGTTGTGATCCACTACAGAACTATGCCGCAGAACGCGCTACAACAACTACTCCATGAGACATTCTGCAGCGGGGGGTTGAAGTTAAATATAGGTCCTCGTGAAAGCGTTCACATCCTAGCAGCTGATAGGTAACATTTCCCGCCGGTAGTTCACCGAGAGATATGTGTGGTGGCAACGGATGCTGTACACACGACAGATGCAGCAATTGGAACCCCACTTGATGGTTGACGCAGTGGGTGGCGACTCCTCGACTGTCAGCCGACAGGAAAGGGAGATCCTTTCTGCTAAACCTTCTTGTTTGTTGTCTCCACTAAATTGACAACCTGCTGCCTAGCTCAATCCCTGCTTTCTACTTTATGAAACACAATTTGCACCGGGGCAAGTGATGTGAAGACTGATAAACCACATGAAATGAAGTCTGGACCATTAACTAACTCCACAGACTAGAGTCATCATTGAGAAGGTGACAGTTGATCGGCTAAGATAATTAAACTGTACCTAATGGCCCATACCTCCGCCTCTGAGTCAGAAGAATACAGGGAACACACTCATACCCTACTTTTATAATATAAATTTTAATATTATCCTTCCTTCTACGTACAGTAATGTAAAATGTCAAACGGTCGTTATGCCCTATTAAACATCACGCCATGAAGACACAGTGTGGAGTGAAAGTGTGGCTCCACGCATTCTTACCTAGGCACTACATGGAGGACAGAGGTCATCTTCACGTCAAAGTAGCTATACCCCGGGGAAGTATCCCTACTTAAATAACATATAGGAGGCTGGATGAGTCCCACAGTCAGTCTGCAGGCTGCGAAGAAGAGAAAATCATTTTCCTCTGCACGGTATCGGAACACACTTCTTGGTCGTGCATCCGTAATGCAGCACTAGACTGAAATAGCTCGGCCCCATTTGCGTATACTCGTAACGTTAACAACAAACATTACCCCTTTTTCCATAAACAAAAGATCAACTGACGGCATAACAAAACTTCACACTCTTTTATGGCTCGGCAGTTTTTTTCGTCCTATCCTCCTCTACAAGGTTCCCCGATCACACTCAGACATACCACACTCGGTAGGACTCCTCTGGATGAGTGATCGGCCTCTAACTGACAAAACACAACATTCACAAGAGACAGATATCTATGTCCCCAGCTGGATTCGAACTCGCAATGCCAGCAAGCGAGAGGCCGTGGACCCATGCCTTAGCGCGACCACTGGAATCGGAACATAACTTCACACTGGACAAAACAAAGCACGCATATTAACATAGGCGTATCAGGGTACCTAGTAGTATTGTGTACCTCATCATGGCATGGTTGGACGAGCACATTTTCGTGTACCAAGTTTTGTTGTCTTGCACTTTGTCGTCAGATCCTCTAAAGTATGAGTTTTATGCAATATTTACAATTAACTTCCTACGTCACAGTAATCGCAGACTGGCTTTATTTAAAAGACCAACCAGGAAATGTTTGGAAATATAACGCGTTTGCGTTTACAAACGTACAAGACAAGCTGTGTTTGTAAAGTACAGTATTATAAATATTAAATCAGGTGGTATACAAAGTTACCACTGTGCTTCAAAGGGATAACCTCCACGTAGGTCTCACAAATGTTTAAAAGATTAATTATTTCTGAACTAATCACAGTGAGAAACTACTACAGGGCCCAAAGCGTAACGGTGTAAAGTAAAAAGGTAAAATTTCCCAGTTTGACGCCATAAACGCGTAGGTGAAGTAGAGGTCTCCAGTCACCTCGGCGTTAGATGCGGCTGAGTGGGTCCCAGAGGCAGTCTGCGCGATTTGGAAAAGCGAAATATCTCTTGCCCCTACCACGATTCGAAACCCGGACCCTACAGCTCAATCTAGTCACTATGCCAATTACGCCATCCAGGTTCCAGGGCCCAAACTGTGGTAACTAAGACATATTACAACTTTCTTCATAAGTATTTTTTTTCTGAATACCCAGAAATGGTAGTTGGGATGGCTCGATCGCGGCACACTTGGACTTTCCTCACAGTTTTCCGGGAAGGGCCCCCCCCCAAAAAAAAAAGAAAAAGAAAACCAAACGTAATCGAGTGGTCCAACTCCCGACTGTTGTTAATTCAATGTCCTACAACTGAAGGATTTTCATGGACAGACCAAAAAAAAAAAAATCTGGCGTACGAAAATTAACTTCCAATGATGTTTCACAGATTTAGGTGAAGTTGTGCCTGTCAATGCAACAAAGGCATATAGCGGCAAGAGAGTTAGAGCTGCACTCATTCTTAACCTCTGCACTAGACAGAGGTGGGCGGTTAATTCTGCGCCCCGCGCTATTTACTACAAGGAAACGACACCGGTGCCCATTGAATAGGAGGGTGGTGGACGTTTCGGAAAAGAGAAAAATATCTTGCTCCTAACGGGATTCGAATCCCTAACTATCCAGCCCGAAGCCTAGTCACCATACCGACCATGCTATTCCGGTTCTTGGAATCTATCGAACAGGTTATCTAAATTTTGCCCCAACAATTTTTGGAGGTTAAAGAACGTTAATGCATGAAGTAGTAGCCTACGCTTGGACAAAGTCACTTAGTTCTGCGAAGTGTGATGTTCTCACGGCGTTGACTAAGACGGTTGCTATATTCTGGGATATGACACCTTATAGTCTGCTACCAGTTTACCGAGGTTCCAGAAGAACGTGTTTCCTGTCTCTAAAGGCCATGGAGAACTTCCTGACGAAACCAGATGTTTGCCCGCTTGGCCGGCTGGATTCTTGACCCTCATAATGGCAATATTCATCTCTTCCGCAACGTAACCATTTACCAATCGATATGGCGTCGTATCTCAAGAGACATGAATCTTCAGTAATTATGAAATACATACATGTGAACAAGCGACATAAGCGTAACATAAAACATTAGAGAACACCTATGCTGTTTTCAGGAGGATGTGGAAAAATTACATCGGTTTTGGTTCTCTGTTGCTGCTTGATTCCAACAGTAACTTGGAAAGTTGTTTAGCTATCGATTGTATGTGATGTGGGTTTGCGGAGATTGTAGGGATTTGGGGCTCTAGAGCGGACGACGACGCAGACTAGGGAGGTGATTTGTTTTCTCATTTCATACTCATTCATTTTGTTTTGTGCGGGAAGACAAACGTCATGTCCCACCTACCCACGACCATTTCTTTTGTATCGTGTATTCTGTCTGCACCTTCATTTATCTTCGCCTTCTTCCGCAGCGCTGTCCGTCGTCACAATGTCAGACAACTTACGGTTCCTAGTTGGATTTTCTATGAAAGAACTTTACAAATGTGTCCCTTATACACGTAACCTAAAGCACAGATACATAAGAAACCGAAGATGTTACATGCAGGGATGGATATCCTGTCCGCAATTCCAGTGAAACCCAGATCGTCAGTGGCGTATCGGACCTGGCTACTTTCAACCCAGAATGAAGTATAGATTTAAAAGTAGTACTCGCATTACAATAGGCCATTACTTGAAAACGAACAGCTAAGTTTAGTTTCATTGCATTAAAGAAGAAATTAAAAGCAGATTGAACCCAGAAAATGCTCGATATCCTTCGGCGCAAATTCCTTTATATTCTAGTTTTCTGTCCAAATACACGAAGATAAAAATATAGGCTACAGAATTATAATTTTGCCTGTTGTTTTGAATGAGTGTGAAACTTGTCTCTCACACCAAAGGAGGAAAATAGACTGAGGGTGTTCCAGAATAGGGTGCAGAGGAAAACGATTCCAGCCTAAAAGAGGCGAGGTTAGAGGGGAGTAGAAAAGAATAAGTAAGGAGGAGCGTTATTGTTTGTACTTCTCACTAAATATTATTCGAGTGATCAAATCGGAAAAAATTGGACGGGCGGGACATAAAGCACGTATGGGGGGAGATTTTTATAGGATGCTCGGTGGGGAAACTTGAAGAAATGAGTCCACTTCAAGACCTAGACATAGATGGGAGGATAATAGTAAAATGTATTTTCAAGAAGTGGGATAGAGGCATAACTGTATTGATCTGGACCAGGACAAGGAGAGGTAGCGGACTGTTGTGAATGCGGTAATAAAACTTCGGGTTCCATAAATTGCAGAGAATTTCTGGACCAGCTAAGGACCTCTTTTTTCCCATGAGGGAATCTGTTCCATGGCGTTATTTAGTGTACTATTACTTTATGGAGAGATTTTTCAATAAAAACTTTAATTACTGTTACAGGCCTGCACGCACATAAAAATGTACCTTTTCTAAGAACAGATTGAATTGAATATTACAAAATTCAGGTCCTTTGTCATAGAAAACACGGCTTGTCTCCATCTCAGATCATAAATCTTCCATTGCTACATGGAAAAATGGCCTCATCGCTGTATATTCTAAGAATCGTATCAAAACATAAATATACCACTTTTACAGAATGCAGACACACTGCAAATTACATCAGGCAGTACATAAAGCTATCAGGATGCAAAGAAATGAAGGCAAAGAAGTTTTTTGGTGGTGTAGGTATAAATTAACAGACACACACACATACACACGCGTGCATACAACACTTTATTCCTCTCCGTGCGTACAGTTTCTGTATCCGGGCTGCTTGCTCGCTGCTTGTCTGTTTCGCGTCTCACTGCGCACTCTGTACAGTTCTTACATTGTACAGTTCTTACTCTGTACAGTTCTTTCTTACACTCGCAACTGCTGAGTCAGGATTCTGAGGTTGTGGTGCTCGGACGTTAAATATCCTGGTTAGGTGGGTGGGCTAGTCAGTGGCGTCCACCACAACTTCAAAAGTAATCAATTTGTCACCACAATTCATCACATTCAACAATGCCACACATTCCTTTTTTTTTTTTTGTTTGGTTTTTTTTGTTTTGGAACTGATGTGGTATATTTATATATGCAATACTTTGTACAGCCCTACATTTCAGCAGTGGCGGATACAGAGGGGCGAAATAGAGACAGACAGAGATTAAGGATGCAGTGAGACGCCAAGCAGGCCACACTCGTAACGTACATTTCGCAATCTTTCCATCGCAGACCAATTTGTTTTGGCCACACGAGTTTCTGGGCCGGGTCAGGATCAATAGCTTCCCTAAATTACCTTCATTAATTACATGTTATCGACGCCACTGACTTCGGTAAACACTAGCCAGTCAGCCTTGCAGCCACCTCGAACATCTTGTAACACTGGGTGGTTCCCAGTACTTCCGTTTCTACATATGACAGAACAGACCTTAAGAGTGGAAAGAGTGTTTCACATTTGTGGTTACTAACAGTTCCTGATACTAAACCCCACAATAAATACGTATAACAAACGTTCCAAAATATTTTTATTATACTCAAGGAAATGTGATAAATAGATGCCTCTAGTAACATGAAAATATTTTTAACATAATATAACAGTGTTTAATTGGCACAAAACCGTGTCCACGTGTGTGAGAAAACGGTAAATAACCTTTTTTTTTAAAAAAAATTATACAACACCCCAACAAACATCAACATCAAACACGGTTTGAAATTTTGCGTCTGAAGTACTTCTCATGTATTGCGTATATTGTTTATTGTCTATACTAGGTGTATATGACCTGTTTTCTCTATTCACACTCAAGTCAAGGAATTAGACCTAATAAAGTATCAATCAGTTAATGTCAGCGGATCCCGGGGGCCGTGTGGTGTGCGGTGTAGGTGTGAAGTCGTTCACTGCGGGTTCGAATCCCTCTAAGAACATGTATGTTGATCTCTTGTGCTGTGTGAACGCAGCGGCTTCTGCGACGAGCTGATCACTCTCTTAGAGGAGTCCTACAGGCTGTTTTTGTGTCTAATTTTGTGTGATCTACAAACTTCAACACTGTGACGGCTTAGGACCGAATTGGGCTGTTGCGCCACAGAAACAGACAAGTTACTGTCAACCGGTAAGCAATAGCTTTGTTGACACCAACATCCTATAGCAACCCCACGTAACTTCTACAGTCATTAGGCCTGTACTTCTAAGCAAACGTGAAGTCCTGTGAAACTTACAGGCAGCACGCGTAAGTGCCGTTGGTTACGTTCGTTACAACCACTTCATCATCACATGTAATTAAGTCAGTTACTAAGATACACAACAGCAACTGCAGCACAGTTCAGCACTACAGGAAGACCAAAGTCCTTCGTTACACGCAATCGTGAACCAATTCCATCTGCCTTCCCTTCTCCAAATCTAGGACACTACAAAATTCTCAGTGTCATTTTTCTATTACCTTCTGGTCTTTCGAGTGAGAGAGAGGCAAGAGGTTTTCCAAACTCAATTATGTACATACACTCCCTGTCTTCACCATTGTAACCACCTGCTCAAATCATCACATCTCCTAGATTACTTCACAGGTAAGTAAAAACTTTATCTGTTTATAATACACGAGAATGAATTTAAACATACACGTGTCAAGGAACAAAATGATGCAACTAACACGTTAACAACGCATTTAAGAACTTTCGTGATTAAATTAGGAAAATAAATAACTTCTGAAAATGCTTCTTGTTATTTAATGCTAAAACTGTTATTACGTCATAACAATGAGTATGAGGATGGCTATACAAAATAATAATCTTGCCAGCTGTTCTTTACCGTTGCGAAACGTGGACTATTACTTTAAGAGAAAACGCCATAAATTTCAGGTGTCTGAAACATTTTAACTGCTGCGTCAAATGGAGTAACTACAAAATCAGCACTCTCTCCTCCTCTTCTCAATTTCCTTCCTTTTGTTAACAATATCGAAAGCTGTCGACGGTACCGTGGAGTTAAGAACAGCATGGACGAGCTTACATTCGAATACGTGATCCAAAAACAGCTTCGAAATTTAGCCGTCCGTTAGTTGTGATATAAAGCAGGAAGGTACAACATCTGAAACAGCCGCACTTTGCGAAGCTTCCAAACGCACTATTTACAAATAACAGACAATGTATTTGATTTTTCTACCATTAATTTTGTATTGTAATTGTTACAAAATAATTAGATTTATTTGTCGTCTATATAAGATGGGGCCTATTTAGGACCTTGATAGGTTTAATATGCCGAAATATTTCGATCAATTTTGATCAGCCGAACGTAACTTTCAGGCACATTATGGTATACACAGTAGTTGTTATATTGCGACGGTAAATAATTCGTAATAATTTACGATTATTTAAATTCGGCAGTAGGGGTAGTAAATTGGAATAGTAATGCATAATGAAACAATTCACGAATTCTAAGCGGAATCCCTCAAAATCATTAAAACTGATGGAATATTTCGGGTATTTTATAAAGGCCGTAAATGGTCTATAAGTTTTATAATCAACAATATAAAATAACGCTAATATAATTAATAAATCTGTAACAATTTTAATAATTTTGATATGAATTTACCTCTTCTCTGTCATCTGATCCTGGTACAGCGACACGTGACCAGCGACTATAGATTATTTACCGATAACGCGTGCTTTTATGGGCAATTCGTATCACCGGGTGTAACAGAGGAGCTGCCTTTGCAGCATCGATGAGAAGGAAAATCTGTTCTTCTAGGCTGGACTCAATTAGATTACAGCACCCCCCCCCTCCCACAACGCGGTTTCGTCGAGCGCGTTAAAAATAATTAAACGTATGGGGGGAGGGGATCTGCAGAGCGTTGAAAACTTTAAACGCACGCGGATAAACGCGGGCGGTTACTCACGCAACCGGCGCGGAAGCTGGCAACATCAGGCACACAAAAATGTGTTAATGATTAATGTCCAAAAATATGTGCATTTTAAAGGATTGGAGGTGGGTTTCTGTAGGTGTTCGCGTTAACTCAGCTGTGTTTTCCCCATACGACATTTGTATAAAGTAGGTTTGTCCAACATGCTGTGATCATTGCATCTAACCCCCGCGATGGGCGAGGGATCACTGTATTTTCCGCATCTTACATAAGCTTATGATTCGGTCCGCCAGCCAGACTGATTGCCCACTCCTTATATAAGCGTTTGAGCAATCCATCAGAATAAGCAAACTACAAATTGTCACAGCAATAACAACACACGGTTAATGAGGTTCTTATATTCCAGTCAGGTGTTTCTTTCGTGCTTTCTATGCAGTAACCTGGCTAAAATGGCACGGAATATTGACAGTGTATGAACGTACAAATATCCACATGCTTCGGAATCAAGTATATAAAGATTGTGCTCCCTGTTTAAATTACTTCAGTCCGTCGGGTCCAGGGTTGTGTTATGTACCGCAACAACTGATGTGTCGAGAACACAAGCGTTTTGAAAACCCAAGCTATTTTGTGTCTTATAACTTAAGCTGTTGCATGTTTTTAGCAGCGAAGATATTAGGTTTACTACCGCAAATTATTTTCTTATCAAACCCTACGAAATTTTGAGCGGATAATTTTAGTTAGAAAAGTTGCAGGGAAGAGAATTAGGGGTAAATGGAATGGTCATGTTGCAATGAATAATGAATAAACTTAGATCTAAGTAACTCAGATCAGAGATCAGCGGTAGGCTCTTGGAAACACCGTTAATGTTCCTTCGGCTTCCAATGTAGATGAATTTTTTGAACAAGTGAGCCACTATTAACTTCTCAAGAAGGAATTTCTATCATGCATTCGTTTATTTTGGGCAAAGTATTATTCATTTAATTGGTATAAATTATTTATCATCCCTGTGTGCAACTTTCAGTATTCGTTCAGTACATTTACATTCCGTTAATACTTTACTCTTTCGAAAAAGACAATTTAAGTACATTTTCAAAATTATGGTTTTATTATTCACAAATAATTTATTAAGCCTAAAATCGGTGAAGATTTTTTTTTTAATTGCTGGACGGCCGAAAGGAACCCAATATTCTTTGCTCAAACACTAAGAATTCATTTGAGATTAGAAGTTCTCACAGTGATACTGATAGCGATTCAAGTCTTCTAGGATATGACGCCACATAGACGGGTACATAGGAAAAACGTATCGAAAAAATTTTCAACCTTCAGTCTAAAGTTCTGAGTAGTCCAAGTCGCCTTGAACTACCAAGAAGACAAAAGCAGGAATTTCCTCCGAAACGTCGGTCCTTATATAGAAATCGGAACGACGGTATATTCCATACGACTTAAATTTTTTAAGAGTTCCTGTATGCCGCTTACCTGGCCCGATGACTTTCGGATTGACGTAAATAAACTGGACGACAGAGCAGGAAGTAATTTAATTCGGTAACGAACGGATTACACAGATGCTGCTCCTATATTTAGGAAACCGGCGTAGGCGACATCAAGTCAGTATACCTACTATCGTCCCTGTAATAAGGCCAAAGGTTGACTTTCCGAATACCGAGTCTAACAAAATGTGATGGAAAGAGAAGTGATACACTGGGTTATGTCGCCAAGAAAGAGACGGTCATGTGTGTGGGGGGGGGGGGGAACCAACGCTAAGTATGTAAAAGGAATGTAAAATCTTTGGTGACGGTATTATCCTGCTTTCCTTCCTTGAGGCAAATACAAAAAATGAAAGCACAGAGTAACGATTAGAAAAATAATGGTTGCAGCAGCAAGCTTAATTACGTTCCAATTAAATCTACCTGTTCATAGGTATTCACGTACGTAAGTACATATAACGTAAACATAAGGACCTGTAAATTCCGGTTCATACTTTGTTGAATTATTTGCGACAAAATGAGGCTTCCATGGTTTTTTGTAAGAAAACTAGATTATCCCATTTCTGAACTGCAGGTACAAACGTCCACATTTTTCTATCTCAGAAACCATATGCCTTATGGCAAAGGACCATTGAGCAGACAGCGCGCCCATCATTCTTTTCTCCAAGTTCTTTCAGTTACTGTTGGCTCCAATGTAGTAAGTCACGCTCAAATTATGCTCTGCGCACACTTTGAGCGAAAGTTGGCTTTAAAACATTTACGTCAAACATTAACCGGAAAATAAATGTGTCAACAAATTTTGGTGAAACTCCCCAATAACAAATTTTATACAAATCCCTGCAACCTTTCTCCAATTGTTACAAATTGACCGACAGACTGGCAAGCATGGCGAAAACAATGTGCGAATTTCTTCAACTTTAGTTGCGAACGAGCCAAAATGTAACCTAGGCCACATTTGTGTGTGTCTGTCGACACCTAACACTTCATAGTAACTAAATAAAACTCGCTAAATCCAAAGCTAATAGCTCCTCAGTCAAGAAATTCTCCGCGTTTTGTGAAACGTGAGGGTTCAACACCGTGTGCGCCTCGCCAGTCCTCATATTGACTCCGATGAATCCAGCCCACATGCTCCCTTACCATTTCTTTGAGGCTCATTTTAATATCCTCCCATCTACGTACAGTTCTTCGAAGTGGTCTCTTTCCTTCAGGTTTAGAACCAAACTTTCAAAGACATTTCTCTTCATGCCCATACGTGTCCCACGCTCCGCCTACATAATCCTGAGAGATATTAATTTCGTAACATTTTTGTCCAGTTTTCTTTAGAAACGCAGCTGAAAGAAGGCAGGAAGCAAGCATCGGAATGCACAGAAGCAAGGCTGCTGGCAGGTGATGTCCTGCATATGCACGTCGTAACCCTGACGGTATGACGAGCAGCTTGTATACCCTCACGCGTTCCCAGGAATGTCAATTAATTCCCCTTCTGTGAAGTCGTGTAGCAATATTAGTTCTAATTAGTATGGGGTTGCGTTCGAGTAGCGTGCACTTCTGTGAATGCTCAAGTGGGTTTCCAGCCCCTGCGGTGAGCTACACTCACCCGCAGTGATGCCAGTTTGTACTCGTGTATCTCACAGGATTAATTTCACCTACTGTGTCTCCGGCACTGTAGTTCGAATCCAGCTGGATTTACGACACATGGATTACAGGGTAGTATTTCATGCACATTCATATACATGAATATCATTTCAAATTATTCAAATTAGCCCTCTCAAGCTTGAAGCTCATCTAAATAGTATTTATAAATTCAGCTCCTATCACTGGAGAAAATTGAAAGTACTTGCCTATCACGATGCACAATCTTAGAAACCGACAGCGTTGTTAAATAAGACACGTATATTTTTCTCTCTATTTCTGTCGCATAAAACCGGTTATGTCTTCATTTTAAGCAACAGACATTTAGGTAAATAACATTTGGTCATTCTCAGAATCCTATCAACTCTGAAAGTTCTCTTTTTGCAGAAAATCTTAAGATTTCTCCAATTTTAAATCACATGGTGCCTATACATGTCACAGAAGTAGGACTATTCTCGTAAGTACCTTCTGAACTGAAAGAGAGGTATGCCCATGAGCCTAATAAAAATCATATTAGTCACATCACTAGGTGTTAACATCCCTGAAGGTCATGGTAACCTCAGATCTCGCATTTTTGTGTTCATCACTTCTAAATCAAACCTCTAGTGGTTACAAATATTTGATCCTAAAAATATGAAACAAATTTTCCTGCACCAATAGCTCTCGATTTGAAATCCTTCTTAAAAATGTTTCAGAAATTGTATTCCGCGTGACGGCTACTAAGACTAAGCAGAAATTTCGCTCTCAGAGCCTAATAAATAGCCAGCAAACATAAGACATGTAAGCAACAAATAAAATCGTAATAGCAGAACTGTATTGCCCTACACCACTGCCATGTGCAAACAATAAACTAAGTACACTCGACAAATGCGCAGTCCACAATTTTGTATTGACTTCCTGTTAAAAGTATCCAAATTGGAACCGAATGTTCCATTTCAGGATCGCGTAGTAAATTCGGCAGGCAACATGCTTAGGCTGTTAATCCTTTTGCAGTTACGTATTTATTCAAAATATATTGCTGCCTCACAGAACGGCCAACATGGGATTTCCATTACAAAGACCAATAAGCTAATTTTGTTTAGGGACATGAACTCTTCTCATTCTGAGAATCACAAGAAGCCCATTTGTACACTCTGAACAAGAATGCACAGGAGTTTAACGTTAAAGCAGTAAAGCAGGTGGTGTCACTAATTTCAAAGATTAATTTACCCCAACGTTGACACTAGTGCTTTGTGTTGGAGATATGCTTCTCCTGTCTACGCCATAAAAGCGTATGAAGGGAGTAGAGGTATAGCTCCACTCATTAACCTCACGCCCCGGCCGCTTTGGCCCAGAAAAATAAACCCGGTCCCCATGAAATAGGCAGCTGGGTGGTCCCCAGAGCCGCCCTAGACGTTTCTGAGAAGATCAAAGTCCGTTGACCCTATCGGGATTGGAAGACCGGACCGTCCAGCCCGTAGGTCAATCCCTATATCGACTACGCTATCCCGGATGACCTATTGGAGATATGAACAACATTAAAATGGACGGCGTTACATTCATATGTTCGAACGAACGGCGAAACAAAAATCTCTGCTATTCTAAGAATCTCTGGACACACTCAATAAGCTGCTGTGTAACTGGCCTGACCGGACTGCTGATTTACACTTCATCAGCCTGTTCAGTGAATAAAGCCTCCATATTTGCAGACCATGACATTAACACTTATTCACACTTTACCGCGGCAAAGATAAGTGTTTAGAGATTCCTGAGTTCTGTAGACTGATAGGAGGGTACCAACGTTTCGGAGAATATACTGACTCCATCTTCACGGTAGATGGGGCAGTATGTTCTCCTACCGAGGACGTAGATTCAAGAGGAAATTCCAGCTGATCATGGTCTATTCTGATTGGTGGTTTTGCAGAGTTTTCCTCCATCCCTTGAGGAAAATGCCGGCATGCTATTTCGAATTAGACCACCAACTCACTTCCAATTCATTATTAGCATTCTAACACCCTACCATCATCCTAACATCGGACGCCATAAAATCTGGACTACTGCAATCATGTCACTAGATTACACACGAATAAATAAATAAATACACGTACACTAATATTCTTCTGAGACACCTGTAACAAAAAAGCGAAATACCCCTATATTAACCCGAAGACTGTCTCTTCACCACCTTGAACAGTTTGTGCGTGCGCGCGCGCGCACGCACAAACACATATTTAGGCCGTGAGAACGTATAATCTGACAGTGCCACTTCACAGGCTGCAGACCAGTCCTTAGCCACGTCATGTGGCACACCTGCACGTAGTAGCACTGGGACAAGTTTATCTCCGACTGTTTCCCTTATCAGCATCATTGCACAGACACTCCGTAATCATATTTCACTCATCTACGACAGACGCCATATGATGTTCGCAACTGACAACATCCTTAACCTTTAGGCGCCGGAACTATTTTTTTAATTTTAGCACATCCTGTATATAAAATGTGAATAATACAGGAACCAAATATGTTAGAATTATGAAACAAATTGCATTTTGAAAAGAAAAAAACGGAGAGTATATACAATGTTTAAAATATTCAGTACCTATATTTGTTGAATAAATATATAAAATGAAACTTTGGAGGAAAGCGGTGCGGTACGTCAACTATATTTGACGTTAGACGTCTAAAGGTTAAATGAACACTTCTTTCTCTTCTCTCACACAGCGCAATTTGATTTCAGATGTCACTGTAGTGGAAGCACACCACTGATCCACCCACTTTGCAATCAATTATGTGAATTGAGCAGGTCAACTGCGAACAGTTCTACAGGATACAGCACGCGTCATACAGAGTCTGGACGGTGCAATTACACCCCCGTAATGAGCGTGAGAGTGCCTCCTACAGAGAATGATGATATCCTCACATGTTCACTGAAGCGCTGTAAAATACATTAAATACTTCGGCCAGTCGCATCCGAGACGTAACTTTCCTGGATAAAAATGATTATAAAATATTATTTATACACAATTATTTTATTGCGTGGAATTGTCTGTAGAGATTAGCCTTGCATTTAAATATTAAATTTATGTGAGCCATAAGGTTAATTATTACAGTTCTAAAACCCTGCGACTGCCATATGTGAACGGGATTTATCAGTAAAAGCAGTGTAATCTGCATGCACTCCAGATTTGTGATTTTTGCATGCGCCTACGAATAGGTCTAAGCAGTGACGACTTCTCCTCACAACATTCAACTCTTATTCTTAGTAACGGAGACCTAGTGTTTTCTGTGAGGAAGAGAAAAGCTATTCAAACACTTACTTACTTACTTAATCCACGGAGCAGAGTCCTTCTTGAGAAGCTAACTGGTTTGCAGCTAGTCAAGAAATTCCCCGCATTTAACGGAACCCGAAGGTTCATTATCGCACTCACAAGCGTCCGCCACCTGTCTCTATCCTAGGCACGCCCAATCCAGTCCATACACCCACATCCCACCTCCTGGAGATCCATCCTAATATTATCCACCCATCTACGCCTAGGCCTCCCCAGTGGTCTCTTTCCCTCCGGCTTCCCCACCAAGACCCTATACACC
>Ga0131853_10001692_pt1 | contig 39303 bp, 32 predicted proteins | sample TergutLab28metaG_FD_92764 | JGI IMG/M metagenome (GOLD analysis project Ga0131853, IMG submission 92764) | Labiotermes labralis P1 segment gut microbial communities from Petit-Saut dam, French Guiana - Lab288 P1 (version 2) (version 2) | ecosystem: Host-associated > Arthropoda: Insects >...
GATCCTCCTAAAAAATTTTTAGCCCCCGTCGCCTAGGTATGGTTGGAGTGTCCGATTTACAACTTGGAAATCAAATTGCAATACCAAAGCGAGGGATGTTATTTTTCTTTCCTGTAATGTGGTTAGTTTTTACAGGTGTCTAGGAAGTATACCACCTGACGTGGTCTTGTCAAGGTGTCATGGGATTATTTACAAAAAAATCGCAAACCCAAGCCATTGGTGAACAAGTTCACAAAACATTCACAAATTATTAACCCCAACCACTCATGTTTCTGCTATACTCACTGTTATACTGAAATAGGGAGTGAGACTATTGATAGAAGTACGCAATTTAACAAAGCGCTACGGGCAACGCAAAGCCATAGACAATATTAATTTTTCTATAGGTGCGGGCGAGATAGTTGGTTTCTTAGGCCCCAACGGCGCAGGCAAAACCACTACCATGAATATCATGACAGGTTTTATAGCTGCCACCAGCGGCGACGTTACGATAGACGGCATGGATATTATAGCCGAACCTGAGCGCGCAAAGGCCAACATAGGCTACCTGCCGGATACACCTCCCGTGTATTTGGACATGCGTGTAGAGGAGTACCTAAATTTTGTTGCCAATATAAAAGGCGTAAAACGTAGCTTGCGCAAGGAAATAGTCAAATACGCAATGTCACAAGTGTTTATAGACGATATACCGCGCAGGCTTATAAAAAACCTGTCCCGCGGGTATAAACAGCGTGTTGGGCTTGCGCAGGCCATGATTGGTAACCCCAAAGTAATCATTATGGACGAGCCCACAATAGGGCTGGACCCTAAGCAAATAATCGAGATGCGCGATGTCGTAAAAAATCTTGGCAAGAAGCACACGGTCATACTGTCCTCTCACATCATGCAGGAAGTCAATGCGGTTTGCGACAGGGTGATGATAATCAACCGTGGTAAAATTGTAGCATCCGGCACACCCCAAAGCCTTTCGGCAGGCATAACCAGCGGAGCTAACAGCATGCAGGTTAGTTTAAAAGGCGATGCCCGGCAAATTCAAAATGCAATTAAAGAATTTTCGCTTATCAAAATTATATCTGCAGAGACAGGGGCAGAACCCGGCACCGCAGACTTTGTACTGGCCGGCGAAAATAACGAAGATATCCGCGAAGCCATATTCCGCTGCATGGTGAAAAATAACTTCCCTATTTTGCTTATGAAAGCTTCGGAATTATCGCTGGAGGAAATATTCCTTTCCTTAACCGACAGTGACAGAACCAGCATTGACGCAACTTTGGCCAGCCCGGAAGAAGAACCGGAAACAATAGAAGAACCACAAGAAGAACCTGCGGAAGGAGATGCCCAAGATGATATCGATATATAAAAAGGAGATGCACGCATATCTTACGCAAATGATGGGTTACGTATTTCTAGCGTTCCTATTGCTTATTATCGGCATTTGGTTTGCAATGAACAACATTATGGGCGGCACCGCCAATTTCCAAATGGCACTTTCAAACACCACCATTTTCTTTTTCATATTAATACCCACACTTACAATGCGCCTGTTTTCGGAAGAGGCACGCCAAAAAACAGACCAATTGCTGTTCACAAGCCCGCTTTCCGTTATGCAAATTGTGCTTGGCAAATTTTTTGCGGCAGTTTCGCTGTTTTTGCTGGCCACCGGGGTTTCTGTAGTACTCCCGCTTATGATAAACCACTATGCCGACTTGCCTGTTAGCCAAGTGGTAGGAGCATATGCAGGGTTTATCTTGCTTGGCGCCGCATGCATTGCCGTAGGCGTATTTATTTCTGTCCTTACCGACAACCAAATTATTGCCGCTGTTTTAACTGTGGCCGCGGTATTTGTCATGTTTGTTATGGAATTTGTTGCGCATATGATGCCAACAACGACATTTGCTTCATTCATATTTGTTATAATTATTGTTGCCGCCGTTATTGCCATCTGGTATAACGCAACACGCCACGTTATTGCAACGCTTATTTTTGCGGCATTGGCAATTGGTATTGCCGGCGGCCTGTATCTGTTTAATAATCTAATCTACGACGGTATTGCAGTGCGTGCGCTATTGTGGCTTTCTGTATTTTCGCGCTACGACAACTTTCTTAACGGGGTTTTAAACCTCAGCGATATTGTGTACTATATCTCGTTTAGCGCACTGTTTGTGTACTTCACGGCTAATGTAATAGAAAAAAGGAGGTGGCGGTAATGAAAATGCTGAAAGAAAAACGTTTCCGTTACGGCACATTTTCCACAGCCATGATGTTATTTGCCGTTGTTTTGTTTGTGCTGGTAAACCTTTTTGCAGACGAATTAAACCGCAGTTTTGACCTTACCGCAGAGCAGATATTCACCTTAACTGCGGAAAGCAACAGATTTTTGGACAACCTGGACGTGGATGTAACCATCATACATGTCGCCCCTGTGGGTGGGGAGCATGCGATAATTGCGCAATTGCTGGAAGAATACGCCGCCGCATCGCGCCACATTACTGCAGAAATACGCGACCCGATGTTAAACCCGGCACTTATGATGCAGCTTGCCAATGCCGCGGGTATTGACACAGGCATACCCAATGGTAGCGTAGTTGTACAAAGTGCGACTGCTACCAGAGTAATACGCCCATGGGAAATGATTATGATGAACATAAACCAGCAGGGCCAAGCAATCGGCATACGCAGTTTTAATTTCGAAACGGAAATAACCCGTGCAATACATGCTGTGTCGCAGGGTGTCGCACCGGTAATATACTATGTAACCGGAAGCGGCGAACCCCCGATTGAACCCGGGCTTAGAGCTTTATTGGAACGTGAAAATTTTGTAGTGCGCGAAGTAAACCTTGTAACACATGACGTGCCAGAAACTGCGGATATATTGATGATAGCCATGCCTGGACGCGACTGGGCGGAAATTAAAGCAGACCGTATTGCGGCGTTTCTAAACGCCGAAGGGCGCGCGTTTATCGCACTCAATTATTCGTTGGAAAGCTTCCCGCAATTAGACAGGGTACTTTCTTTATACGGTATTGCGCTTGGCGAAAGTTTAATATTTGAAACCAACCCGCACAACCATGTACAGGTACCGTTCTTTATTATCCCTGATATCACCGAACACCCCATTCTTGACTCACATTGGGAGCAAAACTTTGTTAATTTACTGGTAGCTCCAACTTATCTTAGGAATTTAGACACACGACTTGCTTCTGTAACCATAGAGCCGCTATTTACAACATCACGGGATGCTTTTGCCCGTGTAGGTAACGAAGAAACATGGGCTCGCGTACCGGGTGACATAGACGGACCGTTTAACATGGCCGTGGCAATTACCGACTCACGGTTTGTGGAGACTAACTTAATAACACGCTTGGTTGTTGTAAGCAACTTAGGTATTATCGGCGACCAAGTCGATCTTCAAATCGGCGGCGGAAACTACCAGTTTGTTATAGACTCGCTGCGGTGGATGTCAGGCCGCCCGCAAGGCATATTTATCCCCGCGCGCCGCCCGCCCGGCAATTCTCCGCTGATTATAAATGTTTTCCAAGAACGCGTGATGATGGGCGTTGCCGCAGTCGGCCTTCCGCTTGCCAGCATAGCTGTTGGTATATTTATCTGGTTTAGACGGAGGCACAGCTAATGAGCAGGCAACTTAAGCGCACAATTTCTATGTGTGCGACACTGGTGCTTATCGCCGTCATGGCGGGGCTGTATTTGTGGCAGCAAAATGTAGAACGTCCGGAAGAAGATATACCGCTTAATCTTCCTGCAATAACGACACTTATCCAAAGGCCGGAGAGGGAAGTCGCCAGTGTAACATTTCATAGCGGCGGCGAGCCATATACAATGGTGCCGCATACAAGCGAAAATGGCATCGTAACATGGCATTGGGGCCCGGCACCCGAATTTTTGATAAACACCGCACAATCCAGGGAAAAAGTGCGCCTCGCGTGGCAATTTACGGCATCGGATATTGCCCATGAAGATACGGCAGGCCTAGACCTTGCCCTGTTTGGGCTAAACCCGCCGCAAATCACACTAGAGGCAGAATATACCGACGGTACAAGCAGTATTATTCGTGTTGGCTCACCAACGGCAGACATGCGCAACTATTTTGTAATGATAGACGACGACCCCACAATGTATCTTTTGGGAAGCATATGGGTAACCCGCATAACGACCACCATAGAAGATATGATAGACCTTCGGTTACCCCGATTTGATGTAGAAGCGGCTGAGCTTATTAAAATCGACCAGCGCGACACCCCAACAATAGAACTTGCGGTCGCCTATGGCATAGGGCTTGTAGACGAAGAACAGGCACTATCCGCGCTAAATCTGCCCGAATTCAAATTTTTACGCATGATTCAGCCAATGCCGGGCAGAGGGCTTGACTCGTCCAGGTTGGAGTTATTTGTAATAGAACCGCTTAACGAGTTACGTTTGCTTGACGTTGTATCGCTTGCGCCCGCTAACCTCGCGCCCTACGGGTTGGAAAACCCCAGCCTGGAATTTATGTACCAAGACCCATTTGGCGAAGCACACCTGATATTTGGCGATACTTTTGTGCATGAAGATATCCTGCACATATATGTAAAATTCGCAGACCGTCCCCATGTTTTTAGGGCAAGATACACGCCTGCATCCGTCCTGTTCGACCTAAACCTGTTCACATTTATAGAGCGGTTTCATGCGCTTGTTGCCATCACCGACGTAGAAAGCATTACAGTAACATCGTCGGTAAATGAAGCCAGAAACCTGGAAATGGTGGTAAACCACTGTGATGAAGAAGGCAGCGACGACATTTTCCCTGTAATAAACGGGGTAAATGTCAGAGATTCTGCGTTCCGCGTAGCGTACAGGCTGCTCATAGGCTTATCTGCCGACGGGGAAACGGAACCATTTACCCCCCAAGGCACCCCCGAATTCACCATCGTTTACCACCGAATAGCACATCCTGATACCGAATTACGCTTCTTTGCCATGGACAGCAATTTCTATGTTGTAAGCATAAATGGAGAAGATGCATGGGGCGTAACCAACCGCCGGGATGTAGAAACGTTCTTCAGTCATATAGAAACAATGCTTGCCGCCCGCGAAGAACTGCCCGGGCATTTGAGCAGATTTGCACAATAGATGGTTTTTTGTTAAAAAGAAGTTGTCCCGCCAAGGAAATTTCACCCTGGCGGGACAATCTTTTTTGAAAATTTGCATAGGCTTGGCTTGACTAAGACTCTCCTCTTGCTTATAGTAGACATAATCTTTTGAAAATGTCAGGAATGATTTTATGATTTTATCGGGGAAAGCAATTCACGAGAGGTTAGGAAAAGAAATTATCATCGAGCCCTTTAACGAAAAGGCCCTTAACCCAAACAGCTACAACCTAACCCTTCACAGCGAGCTAATGGTCTATGAAAATGAAATTTTGGACATGCGTGTCGAAAACAAAGCAAGTACTATCCTAATCCCGGAAGAAGGGCTTTTGCTTGAACCGGGCAAACTTTATCTTGGCCGCACTGCAGAATACACCGCAACGGACAAATATGTCCCTATGCTGGAAGGCCGCAGCAGTGTTGGACGGCTTGGGCTTAGTGTACATGTGTGTGCCGGTTTTGGCGATGTTGGGTTTAAAGGATATTGGACGCTGGAAATACATTGTGTGCAACCCATTCGCATATATGCGGGGGTAGGCATTTGCCAAATTTATTACCACGCCATAGAGGGCGAGTACGCGCCGTATGTTTCCGGCAAATATCAGAATAATACAGGTACCCAGCCAAGTTTAATGTTTCAGGATTTTATAAAGTAGGTGACAAAATGGACTCATGCGTGTTTTGCAATTACAAAGATGATGAAAAGGGAACAATCCTATTTGAAAATGAACTTTGTATATGCATACAGTTAGACGAAAAAGTACTCATTGGTTCATGTATGGTCGTTCCAAGGGCGCATAGGGTAACTGTGTTTGACCTGTGCCCCGATGAATGGGAAGCAACAATGCGGCTTACGAACAAAGCAAAATCCTATCTGGATTTAAAATACAACCCTGACGGGTACAATGTTGGCTGGAATTGCGGCGCAATTGCCGGACAAACCGTGTTTCATGCACATATGCACATAATACCACGGTATGCAGATGAGCCATATGCGAAGCGGGGTATTCGTAGCTGGATAAAGCGTGAAGAGAATAAAAGACCGTTGTTTAAGTAATTTGCGTGGTTACACCACGCCCCGTAGGCAAAGCCGAGGAAGCGGAAGTGGGATTCATTCCCACTGTAGCGGCGGGTGTTGGGGTTTGACCCCTGCGGAGCGGGTGGGCGCAAGCACGGGCCACCCGGCCAGCAAGCAGAGCTTGCGAGAGGGCAGAGCCCCATTATTATTAGAAAAGGCAGTGAATAATATGACTAACAAAAACCTCCCCAAAACCTATAACAAATCCCGCGAAAGCGAAATTTACGCCCGCTGGATAGAAAAGGGCTACTTCAAAGCCAGGCCCAACCCAAACAAAAAACCATACACAATAATGATGCCCCCGCCCAACATCACAAGCCAATTACACATGGGACATGCATTAAACAACGGCATACAGGACATGCTCATTCGCTTCAAGCGCATGCAGGGCTTCGAAGCCCTATGGCTGCCCGGGACAGACCACGCCGCTATTGCAACCGAAGTAGTTGTAGTTAACGCGCTTGCCAAACAGGGCATAACAAAGGAATCCCTGGGGCGCGAAGCCTTCCTGGAGAAAATGTGGGACTGGTACGAGCAATACGGCGGCACAATTGTACGCCAACTAAAAACGCTGGGCTGTTCTGCCGATTGGGACAGACTGCGGTTTACCATGGACGAAGGACTGTCAAATGCGGTGCTGGAAGTCTTTGTGCGCCTGTATAACAGCGGAAAAATATACAAGGGCGAGCGGCTTGTTAACTGGTGCGTAAAGTGCCAGACCAGCATTTCGGATGCGGAAGTGGAACATGAGGACAAAGAAGGGCATCTCTACTATTTCAAGTATCCAATAGAATGGGGCTCTGCCCCAAACCCCGCCGCTACACCGGGAATGAATCCCGATTCCGCTTCTTTAGAATGGGGCTCTGCCCCAAACCCCGCTGAGTTCATTGAATTCGCTACAAGCCGCCCGGAAACGATGCTTGGCGACACCGCGATAGCCGTAAACCCGGACGATGACCGATACAAAGGCCTAGTAGGCAAGTTTGTGGTTATGCCATTCGATGGGCGCAAAATTCCTATTATTGCAGACAGCTATGTAGACCCGGAGTACGGTACCGGTGCCGTTAAAATGACCCCGGCGCATGACCCCAACGACTTTGAAGTCTGCGAACGCCACAACATACCCCGCATTAATATAATGGACGACGACGGAACCATAAACGAAAACGGCGGCCATTACAGCGGGTTAACCCGTGACGAGGCACGTAAAAAAATTATCGAAGAAATGACCGAAAAAGGCTTATACATCAAAACCGAAAAAATGAACCACTCCGTGGGTGAGCATGACCGCTGCCATACGGTTATCGAGCCGCTATTAAAGCTCCAATGGTTTGTAAAAATGGACGAACTTGCAAAACCCGCACTGGAAGCATACACAAGCGGCAAGTTAAAGTTTAACCGTGACCGTTTCGGCAAAATATACAAGCACTGGCTGGATAATATCCGCGACTGGTGTATTTCCCGCCAATTGTGGTGGGGGCACCGCATCCCGGCATACTACTGTCCGCAAGGGCATATCACCGTGGATACAAAAGCACCTGCGGCATGCTCCACTTGCGGTGATACCAACCTTAAACAAGACGAAGATGTGCTTGACACATGGTTTTCCTCCGCGCTATGGCCGTTTTCGACCCTTGGCTGGCCAGAAAAAACGCCAGAGCTTGACTATTTCTACCCTGGCAACGTACTGGTAACAGCCCGCGAAATTATTTTCACTTGGGTTGTCCGTATGGTGTTTATGGGCATAGAATATATGGGCGACATTCCATTCACAGATGTATTTATCAATGGGATTGTACGTGACGACCAGGGGCGTAAAATGTCCAAATCCCTTGGCAATGGCATAGACCCGCTTGAAATAATTGACGAATACGGCGCAGATGCCCTCCGGCTTATGCTGGTTAGCGGCAACGCCATTGATAACGATACCCGCTTTTTCCACGAAAGGCTTGACCCCGCGCGCAATTTCCTGAATAAATTGTGGAACGCGACGCGCTTCGTGCTTATGAATTTAGACGAGGACGTTGAAGTAGTACACACCATGCAAACAGAAGATTTTTGGATTTTATCCCGCTTAAACAACCTGGTAAAAGAAGTGACTGAAAAGCTGGAAGACCACGAGATAGGCCTATCGACACAAAAAATAGTGGACTTCGCATGGGACGAGTTCTGCGATTGGTATGTAGAAATGGTAAAACCGCGCCTGTACAGCAAGGACGAATCTGCCCAGGCAAGCCGTGCCGCAGCGCAAGCCACGCTTTGTCATGTGCTAACAACCGTTGTAAAACTTTTGCACCCTGTCACGCCGTTTATTACGGAAGACTTGTTCCTTGCGCTGCAAGGCCAAGCGGCTTTGCCGCTTCCCGAAGGAAGCGTAGACGGGCTTTGCCCGACAACGCGGCGGGGCTTGGGGCAGCGCCCCATTACAAATCACAAAACGGTTATGCTGGCCGAATGGCCCACATACGAGCCCGCACTTGATAACCCCGCTGCAGAAAAGGATATAGAGCGCGTAAAAGAAGCCGTGCGCAGTATCCGCGCAATTCGTGCAGAAAAACAAGTTCCGCCGTCTAAAAAAATTGCAATTATTGTGCAACCTGCGGATAAAAACGCGGCAGAACTATTTTCCCGGAGCCAAGCTTTCTTTGCGGCATTATCCGGTGCAGAACACGTAGAAATATCGGATAATCAGCCGGAAGGCGCAATATCCATTGTGGTACCCGGCGCAACAATTTACTTGCCAATGGACTCCCTTGTAGATTCTGCCAAAGAGAAGGCTCGCCTAACCCGAGAAAAGCAAAAGCTAGAGCAAGAAATTGCCCGTATAGACAGTAAGCTATCAAATGAGGGCTTTATGGCAAAAGCTCCGGAAAATTTGATTGCTGCCGAACGGGAAAAACGCGAAAATTTTGTAGCCATGCTCGCAAAAATTGAATCGGAACTTGCATAAAGTTAATTGCTATTGTTTGACAGTTTTCCGATAAATGGATACAATGGAACCAGCGATATTCATATATAGCCAATAACAATAATAAGGAGGTTTTTATGAAAACCGTAACCATTTCCCTTAACACTGTAGAAAAAGTAAAAGGCTTTGTAAACGCAGTGTCACCACTGGATGGCGACTTCGACTTGGTGTCTGACCGCTATGTAGTAGATGCAAAATCTATCATGGGTATTTTTAGTTTAGACTTGGGCAAGCCGCTAACACTTCAAATTCACAGCAATGAAGAAAAAGTATTGCCGCTTTTGAAGCCATACATTGTAGAGTAGGCAATAGGAAGTTCTTCACGAAATGCAAGGGGTTAGCTCGCTAAGCAAAAATGCTTAGCGAGCTAACCTTTTTTGTATTCGAATTGACATATTTTATCATAATTCGGATAAAACATAGGATGAATTTTATCGTTATTTCGCCCAAATTAAGGACATACTTTATCATAATTCTGACAAAATAACCGCTATATTTTAGCTAAAGCGTGTTCCCAAGCAGTATCACCTTTTTTCACACTTCTGTAAAAGTTTCGACATAAATATTTAGTGTCTTGTTATCAATAAAGACAGCATTAGCGCCAGACTTCCACAAATTAAAGCCTGCATCATATGGTTTATTAACAACAGATTGTTCTGCTATTAATGGCCAAAGTGCATAACGAACCAAATCATATTTGAGAAAGCTTTCGCCAACGAACTGCTAAATCCTCAACCATTGAAAACATCCTCCTTTATATAGAAACTGCCTATTTTGCATTTAAACCCTCTCCAACACGGCAAATGCAATTGCATCTGTTTCGCTGTGGGATATGCTTACGCTAATAGAAAAGCAACGCCGGCGAAGTGGATACGGAACCAAGACCAACTTCTTCAACACCTCTTTCGCCTTGCCGTGTAATACTACATATGGCTTACCGCTTATACCTCGTAAAATTTCAACATCACAAGGGAAAAAGCCCGCAAACCCTGTACCAAGCGCTTTTACGACTGCTTCCTTTGCGGCAAAAAGCCCCGCCATGGATTGCGGGCCTTTGGCCGATAGGTACGCTTGTTCTCGCGGGGAAAATGCACGAACCAAAAAGCGCGGGGATGCCCCGCCTTCGCTTCCTTCGGAAAGCGGCAATACTGCTTTTTTAAAACGTTCGGTTTTGACTATATCAACACCTGTGCCAATTATCATATTGCATCAAGCCTTCCAGTATTCAAATCCCATATGGGCAAGGGCGGCGCACACTTTTGAAACAGGCAGCCCCATAACTGTGTAAAAATCTCCATTAACGCGGTCTACCAGCGCCGCGCCTCTTTCTTGTATGCCGTACGCTCCGGCCTTATCAAATGGTTCTTCTGTTGCAATATATGCCTCAATTTCTTCATCACAAAAGGGGCGGAAAGTTACCTCTGCAGTGTCTACGAACACGGTAGCTTTCGCATTCTTAAGCAGTACAACCCCCGTGTACACTTCATGAGTATTACCCTGCAACTTTTTGAGCATTCCAAATGCTTCTTCACGGGTTGCGGGCTTACCCATAATTTCACCTTTAAGGCATACCAATGTATCCGCGGCAATTATTATCGTATTGCTGGGAGAGTTTAAAAGCTGCGACACAGCCTTTGCCTTACGCATCGCCACTTCTTTCACTTGCTCTGCCGGGCTTCCTGTTACGGTTTCGTCTGCGCCGCTGATAATAACCTCGTGCGGGATGCCAGCCTGCGTAAGCAATTGCTGCCGCCTTGGCGAAGCGGATGCTAAAATTATTCGTTTGTTCATTTTTGCCTCCGGATGTGTGTTAATACTATGTTGTATTATAACAAAACCGCGCGAGTTTCGCGCGGTTTTAAATTTAAATTTTGATTAAACTTTTTTAAAAGTTTGCAGGGTTTGGGACAGAGTCCCAAGGTCTTCTTTACCCTAATCATTCCTAATCGCTGCCAAGGCACTAAGCCGTGTAGCATGTATAGCAGGGAAAATACCGCTTAATGTGCCAACTGCGCTTGCAACTGCCAGTGCAACTGCCAGCAGCCACGGCGTAATTAGTGACATCGCCACATCTGCAGTTTCTTCTCCCATGCCCATCCTGGGTGGGGCCATGTTCATGCGCGCCAAAAATTCGATATCAAAATTGTTGAGCGCGTACGAACCCGCAAGCGCCAGTGCGATACCAAATATTCCGCCAAGCATACCAATAGCCGCGGCTTCTGTTAAAAACAGCTTGCGTACATCTGCCAGGGATGCGCCAATAACTTTCATTATGCCAATTTCGCGGGTGCGCTCGGTTACAGATGTTATCATTGTATTGGCAATGTTAATTGCCGCAACAAAAAGGCTAACCGCAGCAATTAGCGCAAGCAGCGTTTGTATCGCTTGCTGCTGCCGCCGCTGGTTGTCTATCCAGGTGCCTTGGTATTGCGTGTTATAACCCATATCCCATATCGCCCTTGCTACATCGCGGGCATCGTTCATATCATATACGCGTACAAACATTTGGCTGTACGTTTCCCTTGGCACGTTTCGTATCGCAGAAAAGTGCGGGTTCCATTCGTCTTCTTCCCTGGCGCGGATGTTTGCTATCCGGCCTATTTGGGTAAGTTCTTGCAGCAAGTCGATATCCATGTAAATGACGTCGCTTCCCCAAATGTCCCATTGGTCGCGGGGCTCATGATCCAGTACACCTACAACACTTAGCTCAAAAGAACGCACGGGACGGAAAGCGTCTTCTATCGCTGTTCCAAAGTAATCATCGCCGCCCATACCCGGCCGCCTGCGGAAATGCTCTGTTTCGTAGTACAGCCGCATAGGGTCGTTGTATACATCCACAAGGGTTTCTACATCCGTCCATATACTGTCCCAAAAACGGTTGCTCCACCAGTCAGTTCTGGCATCAAAAAAGTTAAGCTCTGCGTTTGCGCCAAAAACCACCGCAAAACCATCGTCTTCTTCCAGAAACCTGCCCTGGCTTAAAGTGTAACCCATACGCGGCAACGCGCTTATATCAACGCCTGTTACGTTTGCCTCCATGGCGTACGGCCCGCTGCGGAATAACATACGCCCACTCATTAACGGCGTGGCTACTTGCACACCAGGTAAGCTTGCAATTCTGGCAGTACTTTCGTCCGTTAGGTCACGTTGTTCGCGCTCTACTATTGTCTCCGTTTCGGGACACCATGTCGAACCCTGCCATTGGGGGCTTACGTTTATTACCGTCAAGTCCATGCCCATATCTTCTATCCACTGGGCAAACTGCGCATCTGTAGCAAGCCCCAGAGATATCATCAAAATTATCGAGCTTGTGCCAATCATGACACCAAGCAACGTTAGGAATGTACGCAATTTACGTTTTATCAAATTGCGAAAGCACATGCCTATTACGTCAAAAACGCTCATTACGCGACCTCCTTACCCCTTTATTACATATCATCATCGTCAAAGTCGAAGCGCGATTTTTTCTTGCGGGTAATAATAACCACGGCCACTATAATCCCTATCACGCCAACACCAATTGCAGAGCCCCAAACGACCGGGCGGCTTATAAACGCGATAAAGTCAAAGCCGGTGCTAAACGGTAGCCACGCGCCTGTTTGCGGACACCATTCGCCAAGGTCGACCCACATGCCGGTCTCTTCGCAAATATAGCCGGTTTGAACCATTTCGCCGGACACTTGACACCATGCTTCACCCATGGCCATGCCTGGGCCGCCCATGTCTATACCGGGCCGTCCCATATCCATACCGGGGCGTCCTGGCATAAAGCCTCCGCCTTCGCCCCATTCGCCGCCTTCAAATCCACCTTCGACAAAAATGGTAAACGGATGCCGGATTTCTACAATTTGACCTGTAATATCTTCGCCGGAAACAATAAAGTAACCAGATTGTTCTCCAGGGTAAAGCGGGACAATTACGCCATCAAAGCCCGTTGTGCGCTGGAAATTAATTTGCCCGACAAATATGCCATCTGTCCCGCCTGCATCTGCAACGTCAAACGGGCCCTCTGTATGCACGCGGATACTCATTACATTAACCCGGCCAGAATTTATAATGCGGAAGTTAAACGGCACTTGCATACCCACCATAGGCGTGACCCAGCCGCCAACCGAAACATCGGAAAGCTCCAACCTTGAAACTTGCGCAAGAGAGATGCTTATCTGTTGGTTTGCTGTGTGGGTGACAAAATCTTGGTCTTGATAGTCAAAAGTGAAACGCATATTGTGCGCACCCGGGGTTGCTTCCACTACGGTAGTAAAGCGCAGTGTCATAGTCGTTTCGCCCTGTGGCGCAAGATTATCTATAAATATGGTGTTACTGCCGTCCAGGGGATTAAAACCTGCCCAATGTGTCTGTTGTTGCTGCCCGGGAGTGTGCGCTATAACCTCTTCCATAAGCACGCGGATGTTGTTTACAGAGCGGGTGGCACTGGTATTGCGGAATGTCACTTCCATTTCAAACGGCTGCCCTGCACGCGGCATGGGAGGATATAAAACTGTATTTGCCACAATAACACGCGGGATTTGAACACGCCCGTCAGCGTCTTCGTCGGGGTTGTATACATTTAGTGCGGTAAATTGCTGAATCGATTCGCTTCCATACGTTACTGTAAAGCCAATGGCGTAACTGCCCGTAGTGGCCGACCTTTGCGGCGCGAAGCTGAAGCTAAGCCTGCGGGATTCCCCGGGATTAAGGCTTGTAATGGTTTGGCTGTTAGACGTTTGCACAGACCTTATTGCGGAACTTTCCGGAGCTGCGACTACACGAATATTCCTAGCTTCTGTGTCCCCGTTATTGTGTACATAAAAGCTGACAGTACCTGTTTGCCCAACATTCAAATTGCCTGTTGGGGCAGTCATGCCGCGTATTTCTATGTTTGCGATATCGTCTTGGTTCGGGTTATTCACGTTTATAGATGCAAACTGCTCGAAAGAATCTTCTGCATGGCGCACGGTAAAGCCTATAGCATAGCTGCGCGTTTCGGCGGCATCCCGCGGCGAAAAGTTAAACGTAACCCTGCGTGATTCCCCTGGGGGAATTACCGGTATAGACTGAATATTGGCGGTTAGTACCGGTACAATTGCCGCAGGAACTTGCGGGCTTGCCTCTATGCGAACATTGCGGGCTTCCCTAGAGCCGCTATTGTGTACATCAAAACTTATGCTTGCGGTTTGCCCTACATCTATTTGACCGGTTGGGGCCGTCATATTGCGGATTGTTAGGTTTGAAGTCTCGTCGTCGCCGGCAATGCGGACGCTTAGGGTATCGGTAGTTGTACGGCTTGCTTGGTTTTGCGGGCGGAAATGGTGAGTAAAGGCAATAGAATGGTTGCCTGAAGGCACATTGTCATTTACAGAGATGCGCATTCTAATCGTGTGCTGTCTGCCCTCGTTAATATTGTTTGTCAAATTAGAGTTGTTTAGAAATTCTATGGTAAACGGGCCGCTGGGTGTTGCCTGCGACATGATGCCTTGTGCCGAACCTGTACCAACATTGCGAAGTATAAGTTCTACTTCTGTTGTTTCACCCGGACGTACGGTTATGTTTTGCGGGCTAAATATGTGTAGGCGTGGTTCGTCCGGGGGGCGTGTGGTTGTGGGCTCGGTTCCTGTTTCATTGAGCTGTTGCTGCAATTGCCACACTTGCTGTTGTAAAGCGGTGTTGACTCGTTCTGCTTCCAGTAATTGTTCGAGTAATTCTGCATTTGTTGGCGGGTTAGCCATCACCGGCATAACCGGCATTAGTGCTAATATCAGGGTTATAAGCCCCACCAGTATTTTTTTTGTTTTTATTTTCATTGCGCCTTCTCCTTTTCTGCCTCTTGGGGTTCATTATTCGTTGGCGATGGTTCTGCCTTTGTTATGGGTTTCTCTACATTTACTATGCTCTCAACATTGCCGTCCTTTATACTAATTATCTGGTCGGCATATTCAGATATTTCAACATCGTGGGTAACGATGATAAGTGTCTGGTTGCGTTCACGCGCCATGCTCGTGATCATATCCATCATTTCGTATGTTGTTTTGGTGTCCAGGTTTCCTGTTGGTTCGTCTGCAAAAACCACTTGCGGGTTATTAACAAACGCGCGGGCCAAGCTAACGCGTTGCTGCTGCCCGCCAGAAAGTTCACTTGGTTTATGCCGCCAGCGCTTGCCAAGCCCTACAGCCTTTAGCATTTGAAGTGCCGCTTTATTTCGCTTGCGCCTGGCCACTTTGCGGAAAATAAGCGGCAAAGATACATTTTCCAGTGCTGTAAGGGTTGGCAACAAATTATAGGATTGAAATACAAACCCTATATACTGCTGCCGGTACAATGCAAGCTTGGTTTCGCTAAGCGTTTCTAACTGTTTGTCTAAAAACCGGATGCTTCCTTTGGTAGGCTTTTCGAGCCCTGCCAAAAGGTTAAGCAAAGTCGATTTTCCGGATCCGCTTGTGCCAAGCAAACAATAAATCTTACCGCGCTCAAATGTTAAGCTTACATTATCCAGTGCAACTATCCGCTCTTCCCCCATACGATAAACTTTGCGCACATTTTTTAGCTCAAAAATAACGTCCAGCCCGCTCACCTCCTGTTGTCTAGCTACTGTTCCCCCGATTAAAGTTTGCCTTGCAAACTCTAATCATCCCCTTAGAAAGGGGGATTGTGACACCAGTCTTATGGAAAGGTTTAATTGGTGTCACAGTACTATAACGACAATTTCTTAATTTTGTTCCCGGTTTTGGTATAAAAACTTCCCAAAAGCCTATACATGTAGTCCATATACTACACGCGTAGAGCTTACTTGTCAAGACTTTTGAGTAATTTCGACATCAAAACAAATTATAGTCCCTCAAAGTGACTATAGCGTGACTTTATGGAATGTTTAAATGACAATTTAGTCACTAGAAAAGTCTAGAGGGCGTGTTCCCACTATAAAAATATACAGATTTGCGAGTCTGATTTTTCGCAAGTTTGGGCAAGTGATGACACCGCGTACTAAAAGTACGCAAGGAAGAACTTGTACGAAATAGCGGAAACATCAGCCGAAAGGTGTGCATTCGTTAGTGGGAACACGCCCTAATGGTTAAATTGCCCCAATTCCACGGACATACCGCAAATATATAACCTTAATGGGCTTATTCTTTGCCCGTATGAAATTAATCATATCGAAATAAGCCTCCTCCATTAAATTGCCTTCGGATTCCTTTATCGTATGAGGCGAATATTTTGCCTTGTAGTATAGTGTTATCAAATCTTCAAAATATACGCTGCCGCCTTTAAATTTAAAACGCTTTCCGTTGTGTTTACCATACGCCTGGGGCGTTTCGCCCGGTGCCAGCGGAACAGTAGCAAATGCCACAAGGTCTAATACCCCTTTAAAATATATCAACGCTTTTTTGTTGGGGGCGTAACGGCGTGCTTTAATTAGCACATAGGTTATTTGCACAAAGCGCGCTAAGGCAACCAACGCAATAGCGGCCAGTACAACTAAAATAACTGTCTGTATGGCAGCTCTAATATTCCGTGGGGTTATAATTGGCTCAGGTTCATCATAACCATTCGGGGTTTCAGATGTTGAGCCTATCCATGGGGGAGGGGTGCCATGTTCATCATACCAATAATCTTCCCATTCATCCCAATCCTCCCAATCGTTCCAGTTGTGCCAGTCTATATGCTCAAATAAGCTGCCGGTCGCCATACCACTTTGAATAAACTGTGCAGGATCCATTAAAAATGCATATGTGGGGGTGGCCTCTATTATAATCCAGCCAAAACCCTCCAGATACACTTCTACCCAGGCATGTGCCATACGGTTAGTTACCGTTGTTACCGCCAGCTCATACCTGGATGGGGGAAGGACAAAACCCTCTACATACCGCGACGGAACGCCTGCAATGCGTGCCATTATTGCCATGGCAGATGCAAAGTAGGTACAGTATCCTTCTTGCCCTTCAAATAGGAAATGATCGACAAAACACACGCCTCGCGGCACCGGTACAGGGTTTAATGTGTACGGGAACTGCATCAAATAATCGCGTATGGCAATTATTCTGTCGAAATCGTTGGTTTTGTCATGTACAATTTCCATAGTCAAGTCATGTACGCGCTGCGGCACTATTTCGGGAACGTCTAAGAAGTGGTAGCGCACTTGCTGGGCATAACTTGCCAAAACGCTGGCAGAGAATGTATCCAGCCAATTTAGCAGGTAGCTTTCGTGCGGGATGTGAGCATCGTGACGCACGTTGATAACAGGGCCCGGCAAAATTTGCGGGCCAAACTGGCTAACTGCCCCGGATTGTTGTGTTTCTACATAAACGTGGCTGTGAAACAAGTCAAACAAAGTCTGCATTTGGGCGATGCCAAAATAATCTGACTCCGCAAACTGTGCTATTCTTTCGGGAATTCTTGGGTCTTCCCACATATCCCAGTCACCAAACCAAAGGTTCCAGACATCATCATCTATGATTCCAAAGTCTTCCTCAAACGAAAGAAGCAAATCTTTAAGCAAGATATTACGCACGTCAAACCAACCGTCTGCAGATTCATCAAGGCCGGTAATATAATCGCCAAATGTCACATGTTGCAGCCACCAATGCGCTTGTTCTGCGCGTTGGGCGTATATGCCGCGGTTTGACTGCCGCAATATTTCTTCTATAAAACCAAGCTGCGTATCTACATTTAAAAACCGCATACCATAACCCGTATTGCGCGACATAAGGCCGGGGGCCTGCATGTCACCCAATGGTAATACCTGGGTTACAGGCAAATAGTCTGCCGCCCGTGGGTCAAACATTAGCTGCCATGCATTGATAGGACGGAAAATAGTACCCGTACGCTGCCGCCCCATGTCTATGGACACAGTATCTACAGGTAAATAGCTGTGCAAATAGAAATTCCCCGCGACTACACCAATAGAGCTAAAATGCCGCGGGTCTAAATTCCTGGCATCGGCTGCAATTTCTGCAAGTACCGCCTGAGAAATACTTGACTCACTTTGCGCAATTGTTGCACCGCGTATAAGCGCGGCAACCGTTTCTAACATTTCAAATTGGCCCGGGGTTAGCCCGTGGGTGTAAATATCGCCCGCATTAAGGGTTGGTATCCAGGAATATCCGGTAAATGTGTTGCTGGTTGCCCCTGAAAGGTATATCCCCCCGGGGGAGACAACATCCATTACGGTACGGTTGTTTAAGGTAACGGGGCCGCCCAAACGCCCGCCCGCGCCGGAAAACCCCGTGGATTGAAATGAAAAATATGTAGGGTTAAATATTTCGAATATGCGGTCGCTAACGGTTTCGCCTGCACGGGTTAGATACTGGTTAATTTGGCGGCGCACAAACATATCCGATGTATTTGGGATATTAATGTGAATAAGCACAATTGCGAAAGCGCACAACGGCGCAACCATCATTGTCGCGGCGGCCGAGTCATTCATTTTACGTATCAACAACACACAAAATACGAATAAAAACAGCAAAAATCCCACTTGATGGCGAACAAAACCCGGCCCCCAAGTAAGCATAAACACGGCAATACCTATTGTGGCAAGCACTATAAAATTAGACCTGTTAAGCATTAGCGTAGCAACAATCGCACCAAACAGCAAACATACCGCCCATACTATTGTCCTGGCAAGTGCCGGGTCGTATGGGGTTTCGCCGGTTATAACAAAAAACAGTTGGTTGAAGTGGGTAATAATCGGGTGAAAATACGGATAATATGCGTCCGCTCTAACCAGATATACGATGTATAGTCCAAAAATGACCAATAGCGCGAACGACACAAGAATCGTTATCCGGTTATAAAAAACCACCAGAAAAATAAATATAGAAACAAGCCCGGTAGCAAACAACGCAACAGCACCTGTTTCGATAATAGTGGCAGAGAAAATAGTCATGGCTAGGGAATATATATAAATGCTGCCTATTACGAGACAAAAAATATAATTTGCCACCGCATCTTGTGATTTCAGCTTATGCAACATCAAACATCACCTCATGTGTTATGCAGAAGCAAGGCAGCCCGCCCTCTTCCAGCAATTTGAATATCCTCTCGTACTCCTGGTTTGGCTTTTCGGATGCAAAATATATCACTGCAACATAGTTGCCTTTGTTTAAAGCATTTATAACACGTTCGTACAATGCGATGTCTAACGTAGCCGTCACCACCACGGCGTTTACATAACTGGCAGAGTCGTTTAATACATGTGTCAGTATCGATACCGGGGTAAGCGCAGGACTGTCTTCAAACATCATACGCGCTGTCGATTGGTATATCGCATCAAAGTTTGACATTGTTTGCGCACGGGCTTTGCCGCCGTCTGTTGTAATAAAATCTACGGGCATACCCTTTTTTAGGCAATATCTTATAAGCCCAAGGGAATACTCCACCATTTTGTCTTCCAGAAAGTATGCCTCGCTTTCCGGGATTCGCATGCGCTTATTGTCCAGAATGATGGAAACACAATTAAGCGCGTTGGATTGGAATATTTTCACCAGCCACTCGTTGCGTTTGGCGGTGAGCTTCCAGTGTACGCGTTTGATAGAATCGGTAGGCAAATACGAGCGGATATCTGCTATTGTTGAATAATCCTCGTCACGGATATCGAAACGGGAGCTGGCCTCCGCAACCACGTCTATGGCAAGCGGGACGCTAACAAGCTCTATAATGCGCGGCAAGACTATAAGTTCCGCTTGGTTGTCGAATTTGCGCGTTAGACTAAACAGGCCCATAAAATCTGTGATGCTTACCACTTCGACACCGATGTTATACCGCCCCCTGTACAACGCACGAAACGGGGTTTTGTGTAAAACAGTGCTAAAGGGATTCATGGTAAACTTTTGGCTTGGCGGGGCTTCCGGCACATCCAAGGCGTATTCGTTACAAAAGAATACGCAATTCATATTTGTAAGCGGCAACGGAGAGCGGTTGTTTAAGCTGACCAGAAGCACGCCCTCATCGCCTTTTAAAACAGTGGTAGGCACAGTCTGCTTCATGTTAAACCACTTTAGCATAACAAATGTCAGCGAAAAAGATATGATGGGCAGTACAAACAACACAACGACAGAAACATATGCCATCCGTTCGCCAGATGTGAACGCAAAAATAACCACGGCTAATAACAGCACTGCATATACAACGCGGTTAGAAGTAGTGTGTTTCATATTTTTCAAGCGTTTCAGCTTGGCAATCATTTTGGAATCACCATGGTGGTCGCAAGCTTTAGGGCTTTAGCAAGAACATCTGATACGGTTATTTTTCTTATGCTTGCCTCTTGCTTCATAAGAATCCTGTGCGAAAGTACATGCGGAGCCATTTCAACCACATCATCAGGGACGACATAGTCACGGCCGCTGTACAATGCCCATGCCTGAGCCGCTTTAAACAAGCATATGCTGGCGCGTGGGCTTGCGCCAAGCTGTACATCGTCATTTTCACGCGTATTACGTGTTACTGTTATTATAAATTTGTTTATATCCGGGTCTACATGTATTTTCTCGGTAATGTTTTGGATGCCTATAATATCTGCACCCTCTGCTACGGCGTTAAGCTCGTCCATGGGGCTTTTGCCTTTAAAGCGGTCAAGCATTTTGCTTTCCGCATTTTCGTCAGGGTATCCCAGTGTAATTTTCATAAAAAAACGGTCTAGCTGGGCTTCCGGCAGGGCAAACGTACCCAAATAATCTACCGGGTTTTGCGTTGCAAGTACCATAAACGGGCTGGGAACCGGACGGGTTAGACCATCTACCGTTACCTGATTTTCTTCCATAACTTCCAGCAAACTGGACTGCGTTTTAGGCGATGTGCGGTTAATTTCGTCGGCCAAAACAAACTGGCTCATTACCGCGCCCGGGCGGTACTCAAATTCCCCTGTTTTTGGAGAAAATGCAGAATACCCGGTGATATCGCTTGGCATAATGTCCGGCGTAAATTGTATGCGTTTATAACTGCCGCTTACAGAGCGCGCCAAAGCCGCAACAAGGCTGGTTTTGCCCACGCCAGGCACATCTTCGATAAGTACATGCCCACGGCATGCAAGTGTTGCCATAACCAGCGACACAGCATACTGTTTACCCACGATAACTTTCTCTACATTACCAATAATTTGCTTCATACAGTGTAAAGCTTGGTCATTGTTAGTAATTTTGCTAACATCCGCCATGTTTAGAACGCCCCTTACGACATTTTCTTAAGATTTTTCATATAAATAGGCTACCATAAGTAAGTGCAGGTGTCTAGGAAAAATTGGGCTTCGTCATAAGATTGCAATATGCACCAACCGGATTGCTATTCTTACACAATTCAACTTCTTGCAAATGTTGTTTGAAAAGCCCCGTTTCAAGCGTATGTTGGCTTGAAACGGGGCTTTGTTGTAGATGAGGTTTTGCGTTATGGCTGGTGCACGGTGTTGCGTGCGATATAGGAGTCAAGTGCACGACCAACTATGTCGCCTGTATGGCTGCCATGTACAGCACCCCATACTCCGTTGTCGGTTATGATGGAATTCAATGCCTCTCCAGCTATACTACCCGTATAATAGTGAGGCCAGCCAGGCCAAGATGTTGTTGCATCACCATGCATTCGGCTATGGGTTATGCTTGAATTCAGAACGAAGCCTACGATGCCGCCTACGACACCGCCGAGACCCCATACTCCTACTCCAACAATCGCCGAACTGGGCATTACCTCTACATTTGTTATTACTGTTCCTTGTATCGCCACACCGGCCACGCCGCCAATTTGATGCCCCCCACTTATATTGCCCAATACAGCGCTTGTGCTAATATACGAGTCGAAAGCAGCATAACCAACTAAGCCTCCTATGCGCGTATGACCGGTCACATCGCCTATGGATGTGCTGCCGATTATATCTGAACGGCGAGCATCCCCGACTATGCCGCCAACACGATACCCATAGCGGCCTGAATGTACATCAGACCTGTTTATCGAGTTGGTAACCGTACTGTCTTCGATTACACCTGCTATGCCACCAATACCAGGCGACAAGCCATAAGCCCGGCTCAACCCTCTTATTGATGCACGGTTTTCTACATTTGTTATTGTCGTGTTTCTCGCATTGCCTACTATCCCGCCAACGTACGTTCTGCCCTGTACGCTTCCTTCTACGGTCACGTCACTTATCGTTGCACCATCGGTAAAACGGAATAATCCTACAAAGCCCGTTCTGTTGGTGTAGTATGTCAAATTCCAGATGGTGGTAGGCGTTACATAAAACTCTTCGGTCATAGCCGGTATTGCCACTTCAGAAAATTCATAGCTCCACGCATCTGTTAGGTGGGGGTTAATGTTTAAACGCACACTATGCCCACCGCCATAGAAAGTACCTGCGAATGGATTTTGATGCGTACCCATTCCAAAGAATGTTTGAACATTACTTAAATCTAAGTCTGCGGCTAATCTATAACGTGCGCTTGCGGCAGGGACTCCGTTTATGGTGCTGTTATTTTGTATTGCGGTGGTTACATACAATAACTGGTCTACAGTGGTGATGACTTTATCGAAGTCGTGTGGTTGTAGGAAGATATCCTGCCCAGATATGCTGCGGCCACCATTAGATGTAACAGTGCGCATTGCAGGCTGGAAACCCTCTGCTGTAGCGGTTACAAAGTATTCCCCGGCAGGCAGTGTTATATCAAAGTAGCCTTTGTTAGTGGTGTAAGTTTTTACTATTTCACTTTGGCCGTAGGCGAGTAGTCTACCATTTGCATCACGCGCTGGCCGGAAGGTTAACGTTACCGCTTCCAGAATTGGCTCAAGAGTTGGGTCAGTAAGTGGTGAAAGTAGAGCGTTTAGTGGTTCGTGTAGACTGGATGCACTTGCTGACCTGCGGAAGAAACGGCCGCCTACATTGCCGGAGCCTTCGTGGATAAGAGTAAACATGACCACTTCTGTGGAAACGCCAATCGTATGGATTTCTATTGGGCGAAAATATGGTAAAAATCCACTGCCAACAACACTCATTTCATACAAGCCAGGTGATAAGTTACCGAGTCTGAAAAAGCCGCGTTCGCATGTGGTCGCCCCACCTAAAAAATTTAAAGTTCCAAATTCAAATAGCCCAACTGATGCATTTGGGATGGGTTCACCAAGTGGTACAGGAAATCCAAATGCATCCTGCTGATTTTCGCCCACATAACCTACTAGGGCAGAATACCTATGAGTTGGGTCCCAAACCGTAGCCAATCCAACGGTGGCAAATGCATTGACTTGTGGGTAGTAATCTCTTCTGTCATATCTGTAGTCGGCAACTTGCACTCCCATGGTTTCTGCTGCTTGAATAATCACGTTTTTGATATCTCTCGCATCTAAAGCAGGGTTATTTTTCCAGGCGAGAGCGGCTACAGAAGTCACAAATGGTGCTGCAAAGCTGGTACCGGAAGTAACGACATACCCAGTTTCGTTAAGTGTATAAATGCCCTGCCCGGGTGCGGCCACATTAACGGGCACTAATCCTTCCCCAGCAGCTAATCCCCAGTTAGCACTTGGTATAATTCCTTCCCAGTTGGCAGTTTCTTCGGGTGCTTCCCACATATGCCCGTCTCTTGAAGATGCAGTTACGGTAATGACATTATCCATTATACCGCGATACGAAAAGATGCGGTTATCACTGGTTGCTATTTCACCTTGGTTGCCAGCCGATTGCACAATCAACGCATCGTACCCTACACTCAACAAGAATGCCAGCTCGTCATTTATTATATAAGCATTGTGTATACCCAGTGCATTCTTACTAACGTTCACAACTTGCGAACCTTGCACTATCAACCAGCGCATAGCGTTGCGCATAGTTTCGGCATCGCTGGTTACTCCATGTGCAAACACTGCATTGCGCGGTAAATCTACGCCACCGGCAAGTCCACTGTGGGTATTGTGCTCTGAAGCTATTAGGGCAAGCACCATATTCCCATGGTTCTGTGCGGTGGTATCAAGCCACGGGCGGGGTAAGTTGCGCAAATTTGCATATTCCATAGATAAGCTTGGGTGAGGGTCTGGCCAATAACGGGGACGTTCAAAATCTGGGGGGACATTACGCAGCGTTGGATTAAACCAAGAGTCCAAAACGCCTACCCTAATCGTCCTTTGGTTATTATCAAAATACTGCCAAGCAGCAGGAAAATTAGTATGACGGAAGCCCCAATCAAGTGGGTATTGGTAATACCACTCCGGCTCTGTCCCTGGCCAAGATGTTCCCCAGAATGGGTCGCAGGTTGGCCCCCGTCCCTCACATATAGCACAGGTTGTACGAAAGGAGTGTGGAGCCTGCACCTCCTGGGCAGGCAAGGCGGGAGGGGAAGTTGTAAATAAAGTTCCGGCAGGAATTCCCGGTCCGGTCCACAATACATCTCCACTAAAAAGCGTGTTATCAGGGTCGTCAGCGTAGCTGATAGACATTCTCCACACTATATGCGGGTATTCGGCATGCAAAAATTCTCTTAATTCTTGCAGCTCTGCATAAGTGCGGTTAAAAGGAAAGCCAATGTCATAGCTTCTAGTAAGTGGGAACTGAGCTATTATACTACCGCCCAAATAATTTGCAAACTCTGCCATTTGTGCAGGCGTTACACCTTCTTGAGCACGGATATGGAATCTGTCTGTTTGTACAAAAAAGTATTCGTTAAACCTCTCGGCGTATCGCAAGTCTTGCGGCGGCGGTCTATCAAACATACCCATATTAACCGTAGGCATATTAGCCACCGTATACGTAGCCTCTCCACCAGCACTGTCTCTTACATGGAACACAAACTGGTTATTTGGCTGTGGCGTTATAAATACCCTAGCTTCACCAAACGTGCCCCGTGTACTGGCATATCTACTTGCTTCAGAAATATAAATATACGTAACGGCACTGTTGTTTGTATAAAACACTTCCGTAATAACAGCGCCTGGACTCGGTACAGCTACATAGGTTATATCCACAAAAGGAATATCCACTTCCCCACTTGGGAACTCAGTAATCACCCTAATATACGGCCCACTACCGGCTGCAACCACAGTCATAACAAGCGGGATATCATCCACAATAACTGCGCCGCCCCACTGGTCTTCCACGCGGGCCGCCAAGCCAAAACCATCTTGGCCAAGCGGTGCATCAACCGCAGCGGCAATGGTAACGACTGCTATACCATATTCGTTGATATAAAACCTTGGCCCGCCAACAATAGACAAGCCCTCGCGCCATGTGACGTGTATGTCAATCCACGCACCGGCTGGTATGTTTTCTGTTGCAACAGTAATTTCGACTGTGCCGCCTTGTTGTATTGTTGCCGGGCTTGGCGTAGCTCCGACAATTCTTGGAAGGGCTTCGTCGTAAAATGCGTGCAGCGGCATTACGGGCATTGCACCAATAATCATCGCCATAGCAAGCGCGATTGCGATACATTTTTTAAGTAAGTTGTTCATCATGTTACGCTCCTTCTATTTTTTCGTAGCGAGAATCCCAAAAAAATCAGGATTCCTGTCGGTTTGTTGCATTTATACAAATCTAGCATAGCATACTTTTTATGTCAAGGATTATTGACAGCTTTAATGTGTAAATTTTTTGCAAATGGGGCTATAGGGGTTTTGTATTAGACTTCTTCGCCCTATACTGTCCCGGAATACGCCCCTATTGGAATTTTATCATTATTTTATCCAAATAATGATAAAATATAGTCTTATTTTGGTTCAAATAACGATAATATTATGATAAAATATGCCATATAGTCGTTTTGCTTTCGGTGCGGAATCAGCTTCAGGTTAAAATTTCCTTAGTGAGACTATTTCCGCTTCGGAAAATCAAATATCAAACCTAAACTCTGTATAAAATTGCTGGGGGTTGGCACTATCTACCACACAAGACGGGAAATGTGTTTTGTTAACAGCATCCGGGAAAATTTGTGTCTCCATGCAAAAACCGGAATGCTTTTGGTATGTTACACCTTTGCCGGTAATGCCGTCCGGCAACATATTGGTAGTGTAAAGCTGCATGCCGGGGCTGTTGGTAGAAACCGTCATGCGAATGCCGGATTGCGGCGAATAGACACTGGCCGCCCGGCCGGGGCAACGCAGCACATAATTATGGTCGTACCCGCCTGCGGCCGCTATATCTTTGCCAATTGACTTGGGCACGCGGAAATCGAACGGTGTGTCTGTAACACATATAAATTCGCCCGTTGGGATAAGCTCTGCGTCTACAGCGGTTATTTTGTCGGACACAATTTCCAATACGTGGTCGTATATATCGGGGGCATTGTGGCCGCTTAGGTTAAAGTAGCTGTGGTTTGTTAAGTTGCAAATTGTTATTGTATCAGTAGTTGCGCTGTAGTCTATGCGAAGGGTGTTATTATCGGTAAGTGTATAGGTTACGCACACATTTAGGTTACCCGGGTAACCGGATTCACCGTCAGGGCTGTTGTATGTGAATATTATTTTTCCGTCGGTTACTTCTGCTACATTCCATACTTTTTTGTCAAAGCCGCTTGAGCCGCCGTGCAAGTGATGGGTGCCGTTGTTTTTCTCCAATGTGTAGGTTTTGCCGTTTAAAGTGAAGCAGCCGTTGCCTATACGGTTGGCAACCCGCCCGGCGACTACGCCAAAAAAGGGGTGGTTTATTGTTGCATAGTCTTCTGCGCGGTCTAGGCCCAGCACAATGTCCAAGGGCTTGCCGTTTTTATCGGGCACCTCTAAGCTGATAATTGCGCAGCCCAGATTTGTTACGGCAGCCGTCATTCCATTTTTGTTTGTTAGTTTGTATGTGTTAATTGGGGAGGGATTCATATTTAATTCCATTCCTTTCAGAAGTTTTGCTTTCGCTGTTTGAATATACCGCAACCATGCAGTAAATTCAAGACAACAGCAGAATAAACCGCCATCCCCATTCATATATTTAATTATTGCGACACCATTCTGGAGGGCCGGTCACCATGCAAAAATTAAAAGAAAAAGTGACAAGCGCACTGTCCTTGCCAAAGGAAATAGCCCTAGACCTTCCGATTGTAACGGCAACGGGGCGGGGCGAATTAGTTATAGAAAACTACAAGAATCTGTTGGAATTTGCAGAGACACAAATACGCATACGCACCCGTGAAGGCATAATTACTGTAGAGGGCGAACGCCTAACGCTGCAGCAGATAACCACCGAGAACTTGCTGGTTGTCGGATACATTGTTAGCATCTCTTATGCGTAAAGAAAGCGTGAAAGAAGCGAACTTCAGCTTCTTTCGTCTGATTATTTGTGCCTTCCGCAAGGAGGGCTTTGCCCGACTGAAAGGAATGGAATCACTACATGGTTTTAAACACATGGCAAAATATAAAAGGGTATGTGCGCATAAGGGTAACGGGCTTTGGCTTGGAACGTTTCCTAAACATGGCGGCATACCGCGGCGTGTATCTTTGGGATGTTGTGCGCACCCCGCAAGGCGTAGAACTTAACGTCACTATCAAAGGCTTTAAGATGTTAAAAGGCTGCGCAAAAAAGACAAAATGCCGTACAAAAATAATTAAAAAAAATGGGGTGCCGTTTCTATTATACCGCTACCGTAAACGCAAACTGCTTATGGGCGGCGTAGCGTTTTTTTTGCTGGGGCTTTTTATTTTGTCGTCGTTCATATGGCGTATAGAAATTGAAGGCAACGAAACATTGTCGCATGATACGGTAATGGTATTTTTGGAAGAACAGGGCCTTAGGGTTGGGGCACCCAAATTTATTCTCAATAACAGGGCAATCCAGCAATCCCTGTTAAATAATTTTGCGGAAATAAGCTGGGCAGATGTGCATACACGCGGCACCCGCACGACCGTCCGCTTAGCAGAAGCTTTGCCGCCGCAAGAAATTTTAGACCGCCGCACACCGGCGCATATCGTAGCCACCGCCGAAGGGCTAATAACCAACGTCATAACCTGGAGCGGCGCGCCAATGGTGCGCCAAGGCGATGTAGTGCGCGAGGGAGAACTTTTGGTAAGCGGTATTTTAGAGCTGGTGCCGGATACCCCCGGTACCCCTTTGGTGTACGCTCATGCCCAGGCAGAAGTATGGGCCCGCCGCTACCATCCCATAGAATTTACGGTATCCCTTGCATATTCCGAAAAAAATTTCACCGGAAAAACCGCAACAAGTCACACATTACAGTTGCTTTTCTTCAGAAATAGGCGTATAACATTGCCAGGCGGTGGAAATTCCTTTGCATCTTATGATAGAATAACAACATACCATCAACCGGGGGTATCGGGTAACTATCCAATGCCCGTGGTTTTGATAACCACCCATTACTCGGAATTTGTCTGGCAGCAGCGCACGCGCACAGTAGATGAAGCAAAAAACCTGGCAGACAGAATGATAACAGGCCGTATCATTCGTGAATTTGATTTTGGTATAGACATCATAGACCGGCAGATAATATTCCATGAAACACCGGACGCGTTGCAGGTAAGCGCGCTGATAATTACCCACGAACGTATAGACAGGCAGGTGCCTGTGGAGTAGCGAAGGAGAAAAGGGGTGCGAAAATGCAAAAATTCATGCATTATGGCGTGGCAATCATTCAGTATGTTGTGGCGGCTCTTTTGATAGTTTGCGCGGTGGCACTGCCCATGGCGGCAAGTCAAAGGTGGCGGGAGCTTGCGGAATACAACCAATACATGGCTGCTTCTTGTCGCCCAAGAATCCACATTTGGATGGGAACTACCCTGCAGTGTTGCCTAAGCCAAATGGACGTGCGCGATATTGGAATATCCAAGTGCTGTTTTCTTTATCCATATCCATTGTGGAGCGTTATTGTAGCAATTTTACCGGCTTCCATCGCAATTACGTTGGTTATCTCTGCTGTAACCAAAACCACAAAAACAGCTTTGCCACCTTCTGAAGCGGCTATTAAAAGGGGTCGAAAAATACGAAATTTCATGCAGTACAGCGTAGCAATGCTTTTAATAATTTGCGCGGTGGTAGTGCCAGCAGCGGCAAGTCAGGTGTGGAGGCTTGCTGCGGATCGCAGCCAACAAATGATATGGATAGGCTATAGAGCGTACTATCATTGCCACTTGTTCTTCCTACAGTGCTGCCGGAGACAAACGGGCTGTTGCGATGTTGGAATATATAGGTGCTGTTCCCTCTTCCCATACCCACGATGGAGCCTTGTTATAGCTGCTTTGTTAGCAGTCTCCGCAATTGCGTTAATTATCGGCACCGCAACATCTATCCTTCCTCCCGAGCCTAACCCGGAAGCTCACAAAGAATAACAACAATAGAGTCTTTCGCAAAAGCTGCTTCGCGGAGTTGATACGAAAAGAGGTACAGAAATGCGAAAATTCGTACACTATGGCGTGGCGGCTCTTTTAATCGTTTGCGCGGTGGCACTGCCCGTGGCGGCAAGCCTGGAATGGAGACAAGCTGCAGAGCGCAATCAGCAATTGGCAGGCAGTATAAGAACTGATGATTGGCAAGGAACATTCGGGACTTTCCTACGATGCTGCCTAAGAAGAATAGACGGGCGCGATATCGGAGTATCCAGATGCTGTTTCCTTTTCCCGTATCCATTGTGGAGCATTACTATCGCATTTTTGTTAGCTGCTGCCGCAGTTGCGTTAATTATCCGTGCCTCAAAAAAAATGACGAAAGTGACTCTGCCACTTCCCAAAGTTGATACAAGAATACGAAAATTTATGCGGTATGGCGTGGGGGCTCTTTTAATCGTTTGCGCGGTGGTACTGCCCGTGGCGGCAAGCCAAAGATGGAGAGTGGCTGCAGAACGTAACCAATATATAGCATCCATAGCTGGATTAAGAAGCGGTGAAATGGAAAGAACCTTCGCACGGTGTTGTTTAAGAACAATAAATTGGAGCGCTATTGGAGTCAGAAGGTGCTGCTTCATTTTCCCATATCCCTTATGGAGCCTTATTGCCTCATTTTTGCTAAGTGCCGCCGCTGTTAAGGTAATTCTCCACACCCCAACAGATATCCACCATTCCGAGCCTGACCCGGAATTTTATAACGGTTAACAAGCCCCATTTAATTAATTTTAGGAGAGTGATACATTTGAACATCCCAAGCGAGCTAATACACAACGTATTCGGAAAATTGGACGAGCATGTCAGAAAAATTGAAAACACATTTCAAGTGACAATAATAAACCGTGACGATGTTGTGCAAATTGTACCCAACATGCCCACATCCCAGCCAGAAAAAGCGCAGGAGGTTTTGCGCCATCTGGTGGCACTTGCACAAAAGAAAGAAGTTGTAACAGAGCAGCATGTAAATTATGCCATCGCATCCTTGGCGGACGAGCCTTTAGAGCAAGTGGAAAATTTAACAGGCGATATAATATGCAACACTATAAACGGGCGCCCCGTTAAGCCCAAAACCATGGGTCAAAAAAAATATATCGATCAAATACGCAAAAATACAATCGTGTTTTCGGTCGGCCCTGCAGGTACAGGTAAGACGTACTTGGCAATGACAATGGCTATTACAGCGTTCCGCACCGGGCAGGTTAACAGAATTGTGCTAACCCGCCCCGCCATAGAAGCAGGAGAGAAGCTGGGCTTCCTGCCGGGTGATATGCAACAGAAAGTAGATCCCTACCTGCGCCCGCTGTACGATGCGTTAAATGATATAATGGGAGCGGAAACATTCCAGCGCAATTTCGAGCGTGGTTTAATAGAAGTCGCACCGCTGGCGTATATGCGTGGCCGCACGCTAGACAATTCTTTCATCGTATTAGACGAGGCGCAAAATACCACGCCCGAGCAAATGAAAATGTTCCTTACCCGCCTTGGCAACAACTCAAAAGCGGTCATCACAGGTGATATCACCCAAATAGATTTGCCCGACGGCAAAAATTCCGGTTTAACGGATGCTGTTAAATTATTGGACAACATACCCGATATTGGTATAAGCTATCTAACATCACGTGACGTTGTGCGGCACCCGCTTGTGCAAAAAATTATTAATGCGTATGATAAGCAGACTGCACGCACGGCATACAAGACACAAAGGCGTTTGAAATATACTGCAAAGCACAAATAGCACCCCCTTCAAATGCAGAGCGGCGGGGTATGCACCGACGAAGTCGGCGATGCGAAGCATCGGGCCACCCGGCCAGTAAGCGTAGCTTACGAGAGGGTTTGGGGCAGAGCCCCATTTAGTTTAGAAAGAAGTGAACACATGAAAAGCAAACTATTTAATACGGCACTTATCATTTTGGCCTTTGGCGCAACAGTATTGGCCATTGTCGGGGGGGCGCATTTCCGCGCAGGGCTGGATGTAACCGAAGGCATGTATTCGTCAGAGCGTATTCGCGCGCCCTATGCATTTGAAAATGTGCATGCAACAGAGCGTAATCGTATGGCAGCGCAGGAATTTGCCGAAAATTTGCCTCCCAGATATAAAATAAACCCGGCAGAATGGCCGTTTGTTGCAAATCATCTGTCTCTTTTACGTACAGACTTAGAAGATATCCGTACCGCCTACAACCAAGAATTAGAGGCACACAACCGGGCATTAAGTGAATGGGAAGCGGAAATTCTACTCATCAACGAGCAAGCACACCGGGCGCAGGCAGAATGGATTGCACTCCAAGGCGCAATGCTGGCCGCCGGCGCTTACCCGTCCGATATACCCGCCCCGCCTGTCCCGCCCGAGCCGCCGTCAATGCCGGAGTTTATGGGGGCTACCTTTGACATGTTTGCAACATTGCAAATGCCTTTCTTTGATTCAGACCAAGTGCTGACTATCGTACTGTCAGAGTATGCTTTTGACACATTGTGGTACGCCGTGGGTAATGTAGCAGAAAACGTACAAACCACCCTTCAGATAACCGAAGTGACTTTTTTGACACAATTGGCGGTTCAGAATCTAATAAACACCCAAACCGGGCTGGACAGAGCCACGGAAGAGTTAGTAGAGCGCATTGTACTGCATCATTTACGCAGCAATGTTATCCCCGACGAAGAGCTTAACCAGCAAGAATACGACCGTGTACGATTCAATTACGAGCAAGTGCTTGTTCGGGAGGGGCAAATACTGGTAGATGAAGGGGAAATAATTACAGCCGATATTTACAGAATGCTGGGCGAGCTTGGCATGCTGCGTTCAGACTCTGTTAGGGACAGCTTCGTGCCGCTTTTGGGCGTGATGGTTTTAGTCGCAATACTTTTTCTTATGAGCATCACATACCTGTCGTTCTACCGCCCAACCATTGCCGCCAACAAAAAAGAAGCGATGTTATTGTTTACTATTTTCATTTTGTCGCTGTCGCTGGTATGGACGATTAGAGAGTTTTCGATTCCGCTGCTTCCGCTACTTATGTTCCCTATGCTGGTTTCTTTGCTCATTGATAGGCGATGTGCTCTTTTGCTTACATTCTCCATGATGTTTATTTGCTTCTTTGTGGTGGAAGGGTCGCTTGCGTATCTGTTGTTTTACATCCCGGCAGGGTTATTGATTTGCCTGTTGTCGCGCTTTACCATCGAACGCAACAAAGTTTTTCTTGTGAGTCTTATGGTTACGGCATTACAGTTTGTGCTGGCAATATCCGTAGAGCTTATAGTGGAGCGAAACCACGCGCTTAACGACATACAGGGCCTGCTTATAAACGCAATTATTGTCGCCGCAAGCGGTATGCTCACCGTTATAATTTGTACCGGCAGCTTGCCGTTTTGGGAAACATTTTTTGGTGTTGTAACCCCCGTTAAACTATTGGATTTGACTAATCCTACAAATTTATTGCTGCGAAGACTTACAATAGAGGCTCCGGGCACATATCATCATTCGCTAATCGTTGCCAACCTTGCGGAAACGGCCGCTTTTGACATTGGCGCAAACGCGCCTGCCGCCAGGGTCGGCGGATATTATCACGATGTTGGCAAGTTAAAAAGTCCGCATTATTTTGCAGAAAACTTAGACGGTGACAACCCGCACGACCATATGGAGCCCATAGCCAGCGCACAACTGTTAATCAGCCATGTAACATATGGGCTAACCCTTGCAAGCGAACACCGCCTGCCGCAATTTGTGCGCGATATCATCAAAGAACACCATGGCACAACATTGCTGCAATATTTTTACGCCAAAGCCAAGGAAATTGACCCACAGGTAGATGTTACAAGTTACCGGTACCCATTTGTCATACCGCAAACCAAAGAATCTGCTTGCGTTATGCTTGCAGACTCGGTAGAAGCAGCAGTGCGCGCGACAATTCCCAATTCCGACTCTTTAGACGAAGTAAGCAAAACCATCCGCAACATCGTGCGCGGCAAGCTTAACGACGGGCAGTTGGCAGACAGCCAGCTAAGTATCAGGGATGTTACCATGATAGAGCAGTCCTTCTTCCGCGTATTAAAAGGAATGTATCACGAGCGCATTGTGTATCCTAAGGTGGAAGAGGAGAGCCGCGTATGAAAATCCATTTCGGCGAATGCGACACCAGGCCATTACCGGTTCCCATGCAAACTTTGCTTAAACAGGTGGTAAGCACGGGGTTGAAATTTCACGAAGAATATGTCAAACTAAACTGCGAGGTTAACCTAACCCTTGTATCCCCTGCGGAAATCGCCAAACTAAACAAAACGTATCGCGATAAGGATGGGTCAACAGATGTATTGTCGTTTCCTAACGCAGGAGCGATTCCCCTTGCGGGAAACCGTGGCAGCAAACCTACACTTAATTTGGGCGACATCGTTATTTGCCCATGTATAGCAGAGGCACAGGCACAGGAATATGGCCATTCCCTTGAAAGAGAACTGGCATTTTTAACGGCGCATGGCCTGCTGCACCTGCTTGGCTACGACCACAACACACCACAAGAGGAAAAGGACATGATATCGGCTCAAAAGAAAATATTAGCCTGGGTTGGTGTGGAGGTATGAAAAGCCGCAGCAGGATAGAATCATTCAGACATGCCATTGATGGCATATGCAAAACGACCAAAAATGAACGAAATTTTCGGATTCAAATTTTTTTTGGAATTTTAGCCGTAATTGCGTGCATTATATTTAGAGTAGAGACATGGCAATTTATGCTGGTATTGTTCGCAATATTTTTTGTGCTTGCTATGGAGCTTATGAACACAGCCATAGAAGCGTTAACCGATTTAAGCTGCAAAGGCAAGATTCACCCCTTGGCTAAAATTGCGAAGGATGCGGCAGCCGGGGCTGTTCTGCTGGCATCTGCATTTGCGGTGGTTATAGGCATTGTAGTTGCCGTGTCTGTAATCGGAAGATATATCAACTAATTGGAGGCTTAAAAGTGGAATTTTTCAAGAAGCTTGGTGGTAAAAAAACATGGTGTCGTGCGGCTTTGACAACGATACCAATTATTTTGGTTTTGATTATTATTGCAGCTATTACTACAGGTGACTCTGGCAGAAATGGCGACAATGAGTACGAGCCGGCGTTTGTATATACTCCAACGACTACAGAGCCGCTACCCCCACCGCTGTTGGAAGACCCTAGGCATACCACCCGCTGGGAAGAAGACGAACCCGAAATTGTAGACCCGCGCCCACGAAGCCTGCTAACAGGGCTTCCCATAGATGAAGAATATCTTAACCGCCGCCCCATAGCGGTAGTTATCAACAATATACACGTTGCGCAACCCCAAAGCGGCGTTACTTCCGCAGATATTATTTATGAGGTACTTGCAGAGGGTAACATTACACGGCTGGTCGCTATTTTTCAGTCATATATACCCGAAAAAATTGGGCCTGTGCGTTCCGCGCGGGACTACTTTGTAGATTTTGCGTTTAACCACGATGCTATTTTCGTACACCATGGGACAAGCCCCACCGGGCGCACCCGCATCAACAGCACTCAAGTACCCGCACTGGACGGTATGTCGCTGGAAGGTTCGGTCTTTTGGCGTGACCGCACCTACCCAGAATGGCACCGCAACACCGGCACGCGCCCTTTAGAGCACAGCTCATACGCAGGTTGGGAGCGCATGGCAAACCATATATCCTCCCGCAATATCCGTGATTATATAGGCGAAAACCCCTCATACAGCTTTGCATTTTCTGCCCCCGGAGATTCGCCTCAAGTCCCGGCCGCAGGTATTGCAGAGCGCGTAGTGGTGCCGTTTTCGTCAACTTATGTACGCACATTTGTTTTCGACCCCGAAACGGGATTATATATGGTAGAAGACCAATCCGGCCCCCACCAAGATGCAGAAACTATGGAGCAGATAGCCGTCGCCAATGTGCTGATACAGTTTACAGCCATGCAAGTCGTTGACGCGGAAGGGCGGCGCAATGTGCAAACCATAAATGCAGCGGGAGGCCACGGATATTTGGCGACCGGCGGTGAATATCGCCCTGTACGCTGGGTAAAAGACAGCCATACCGCGCCAATGCGCTGGTATTTTGAAGACGATACGCCGCTGCTGCTAACCCCGGGGGCAACGTGGATAAATGTTATACAGTCCGGCACAGAGATAACTTTTGAATAGAAATTATTCCATTGCAGTTGACAGCAAAGCTCCCCTACACTATACTTCTCCGTGCCTACAATCACTTTTGCGGATGTGGCGGAATTGGCAGACGCGCTAGATTCAGGTTCTAGTGAGGGCTTCCTCTTGCAGGTTCAAGTCCTGTCATCCGCAGTAAATCATTGTTACTCGAACACCTTTGTAGGTAAAGAGGTTTTCGGAATAACAATAAAGTTCTGAATAGTGAAACAGGGTAAGCCGATGTGTGGCTTACCCTGTTTTATTTCCATTCGCAATTGTTGTTGCCTTTCCCCTATCGTTATAATCAGACAGCCCCTACTGGTTTCGCGAAAATTTTGCAATAAAAACCGTATTTGTCAAACGGGGGAGTGGTAAAGCCACTATGTGTGTGATAAAATTCAACAGTAATTACACGAAGGAAATATAATGAGAATAATCAATGAATACTACGCATTTGAAGAAACCAAAGGCAAAATAATCGGCGAAGTTTGCGCTGACACTTTAGAAAAAGCCAAGAAGTTCGCCGCCATTCAGTATTTGGAAATGAAAACTTTATTCAAGCCCGCATTTCATGTTGACATTATGCACATGATAGGTGTACGATGAGTTATGCGAAGCAAAGGAGTTGACAGCTATGTCAAGTGCAAGAATATCCGTAAATGTTGATAGTGAAATAAAACAAGATGCCCAGAAAATTCTGGGTGAGATTGGCATGGATTTGACCACAGCCATAGATTTATTATTGAGAACGATTGTGCGTGAGGAGCGAATCCCATTTAACCTACAGACCGAGAGAGCCTATCGTGAAGCCACCCACAGAGAATATATCAAGATTGAACTGGAAAAAGCCAAGTTAGAAGCGGCTGATCCCAACACAAAATGGCGTACACATGACGATGTTATGACAAGCCTCAAGGCGCAAAGAGAGGCGAGGAGAAGTGTATAGACTAGAATATCTGCCCTCGGCTGAAACGGACATCCTTGAAATTGATGTTTACTTGTATGAGCATAGTCCTGCCGCCGCTGATAAATTCGCCGACAGCATTGAGAAGTTGGCAGAGATGTTACTTGACCATCCCTTTATGTTTCCTGTCTATGAAGATGATCCATATTTTCGTCATATGACTTTGCCGTACAAGTACAGGTTGTTCTATCATGTGGATGAAGATGCAGAGATTATCAAAATCTACCGTGTTTTACATGGCATGAGGGATATTAAGAGCACTATGGATTCTGAGAGTTGAGTTGTAGATTAAACCCTAGCTCTCTATTTTATGCGTCTTTAGAATCCTACTCACAGTATACAAAAGGGTCGGTCTCATTAAGCTTTTTAGCTTAACGAGGCCGGCCTTTTCGCTCCACGCTGCTTGGGAACACGTTATGGATAAAATATAGCATTTATTTTATCAAAATAATGATAAAATATGGCTCAAATTTATATGTAATAATGATAATATTATGATAAAATATGTCAAGATGAATACAAATTTTTGAAAAAGCGACCCCATGCGTTCTGCAGGATTGACACCGCCCCAATTTATGTCTATCATAAAAGCTAAATCTTTCGAAGGGAATGAAAACAATGTCCAGAGTAGCAGATCTTTTTCTCAATTTAGTAAAGTACGACACTCAGTCCTGCAGCAAGTCAGACACTTATCCATCAACGTCTAAACAGATGGACTTCGCCCATATGCTGGAAGAAGAATGCCGCCGGATAGGCCTGGCAGACGTTCATGTAGACAAGCATGGTTATGTCACTGCAAACTTGCCGTCTAATTTGCCTGCAGGTTCTACGGCACCAACTATTGGCTTTTTAGCTCATATGGACACATCCGAAGATGCCTCTGGCAAAAATGTTAACCCTCGCATAGTAAAATCATATGACGGCAGCGATATCCCTCTTAACGACAAAATGTCCTTAACCCCATCCGAGTTCCCAAGCCTTAACAAATATATAGGCCAAGATTTAATTGTAACAGACGGCAAAACCTTATTAGGCGCCGATAACAAAGCGGGTATTGCAGAAATTTTGGTGGCAATGGAACAACTGCTATCAGACCCAAGCATCCAACATGGCAACATACGCATTGCATTTACCCCAGACGAAGAAATAGGCCGCGGCGTTGACTTTTTTGATGTTGAGGCCTTCGGGTGCGCGTTTGCCTATACCCTGGATGGCGGCGAAATTGGCGAAATAGTAACAGAATCATTTAATGCAAGCCAAGCGCGGTTTACAATAACAGGAAAAAGCGTGCATCCCGGCACCTCAAAAGGTGTAATGGTTAACGCGTCACTCATTGCCGGAGACATTATTACAGCCATGCCCGAAGATGAAACCCCAGCAACCACAGAAGGTTACGAAGGTTTTTACCACCTAAGCAGAATAGATGGCGGCGTAGAAAAAGCAGAGCTCATTTATATTCTACGCGACCATGATATTGATATTTTAAAAAAGCGTGAAGCATTTGTTGCGGAGCTGGCAAATAATCTTAACAAAAAATACGGTAAAGACACCGTGACCGTAGAAATAAAAGAGCAATACCGCAACATGCACGAGATCTTAAAAGACCAGCCGCAAATTGCCGACATAGCAAAAAAAGCAATAATAGAAGCGGGTATAACCCCAATAATACGCCCAATAAGAGGCGGCACAGACGGTTCGCGCCTAACATTTATGGGTCTGCCATGCCCAAATATTTTTGCCGGTGGCCACAATGCGCATGGCCCTTATGAGTATGTACCCATTCCATCTATGGAGGCCGCCGTGCAAGTTGTGATTAATATCGCAAAATCAGTTGGGCAAAATATACGCACCATTTAGGATGTGATTGGGTATGGATATGAAGAAACAGCTATCGTTTGTATCGCAGTATGTATCTAAGCCCAAGGCTGTAGGGGCCGTTCTTCCTAGCTCTAAATACCTTGCCTGTAAAATGGTCGAAAGCATCGATTTTGACAATGCAGAATGTATTGTCGAATATGGTTGCGGCACAGGCGTGTTTACAGACAAGATACTGCAAATGCGAAAAACCACTACAATACTCATGCTTTTTGAAAATAATGAGACCTTCTTCCAGGCATTAACGGAACGATACAAAGGCATGCCCAATATTCATATTGTAAATGATTCTGCCGAGCATGTAGGCAAGTACCTTGTAAAACATAACCTGGAACATGCGGATTATATCGTGTCAGGACTGCCATTTACCAGCTTGCCGCGAGAGGTTTCGGTAAATATCTTAAAAGAGTCACGTTTACACCTGAAGCCAACGGGGAGCTTTATCACATTCCAGTACACGCTATTCAAAAAGGATTTTATCCAACAATTTTTCGATGATGTTGAAGTAGTGCGGGAGATAAGAAATGTCCCCCCTGCTTATGTATTGCGCTGCCATTAGGCGAAAAAGCGTTTTCGACCGACAGAGCAATTTCCTAGAGCATAACAGAACCCCCATAAGACAGGGCATTTTAAGCCCTAATTTATGGGGGTTCTGTTTATAGGAATACTAGCCATGGAAATAACGCAGGTGTTGGAACTTACAAGTTATGGGTCAATTAAATCATCGTCAGGGCAGTAAGGAGCGGGATAAAGTATAATTGACCGGCCGTCCCCAGAGCATCCAGGTGGGTCTGTGCAACCTTCGCCAGGGCCAGCGTAGACAACCAAACTAACACTAAGCATCATAAATACAGC
>Ga0131853_10001693_pt1 | contig 39299 bp, 30 predicted proteins | sample TergutLab28metaG_FD_92764 | JGI IMG/M metagenome (GOLD analysis project Ga0131853, IMG submission 92764) | Labiotermes labralis P1 segment gut microbial communities from Petit-Saut dam, French Guiana - Lab288 P1 (version 2) (version 2) | ecosystem: Host-associated > Arthropoda: Insects >...
CTTTTCTTGACTTCTGTTCTCTTTTGATAAATTTATCAGACTAAACGAATCCTCTTTCTATGCAATTTCTCACACTAAACGCAAGTGTACGGTTCACTGTTGCATTTACTTTGAGAATTTACGCGTAATTCACGGAGTGTTAATCGCCAACATATGCCAGGAAAATAATATTGCCATACGAGTCTCTATTGTATATCGAAAACGGTAGAATTTGTTCAAAAAATGTTATTGGCACATACATTGCGCCACTTTCTGCAATGTGCGGGGGTGCTTCCAACGGGCGGTGCATATCATCCGATATATGGTATGCATTCACACCCACTTGCATCCAAGCCAAACGCTGCGGCTCTGGCTCAGAATCATGCCATACTGTCGCCCTTAAAAGGTCTTGGTTCCAATGAACACGATAACCAAGCTGTGCGGCAACATAACGCAGTGGAACCATTATCAAATTGTAGTTATTGCCAGTTGGGAAATACACCCTATCCGCCGGTAAGAATGCTTCTTGCAAACGACTGTGCGGAAGTTCCAGCGAATAATAACCGCTTACCATAGATGAAAGCTGAAACTCGTCGAACAAGATGGTTATACCCACGTTATTTACAAAAAATGCTTGGTTGGTTATGACCACGGATGGCACGCCATAAAATTGTTCGGGTGAGCGGCGCATCCTATCTATAAGTATACGCATTGCCAATGGGGCGATATCCATATCTGTGGCATCTCTAATCGTCATAAATTCGCCTGTATGTGGGCAAAAGTTGATACTACGCACCAGGTTACGCGATATGACCGATGACACATACGCATTTATCACGATAGAAATAACATCATCCGTTTCATGCACTACGTGGCTAAAGGTAACTGACCGGGCACGCACACGCCTTGCATCCTGTATCAGCAAAACTTCTGTCTCGCGAATACGGTCGTTAATATCACTGTAAGACTCACCAAACGCCGGGGTTACAGCGGGAAGCACTCCCCGAACATTTACCACCCATTGCCTTGGTTCAGGATCTCTATATGATATCCAGGGGTCTTCAATATCGGCAGGTAAGGCAACAGGGTTATACTGGCTGGCAGAAGGATAATCTACACTATACATCGGTGTCCTAACATCATCATAAGCAAATGCTGCAAGCGGTGAAAATAACATACCCATAAGTAGTAACGCAAAAATGCTGTGTCTACCAAATCGCCTTAATCGGACAGCTATCTGTCGTGAATCAAACATAAACACCACCTCCATCCCCTTCATTTTATGTAATTTAACCATCTACATTGCCTAATTACAATTACAATCATATTACACTTTGACAACACTTTAGGATTCATTTAATACACTCATGTTAATTGTTACAATGCATCAACGAATTCAACGGACAAAGCGCACTTGCGCGCGCGTTTCGTGGAGACCAATTTCCTAGAGCATAAAAACGGAACTGACACCACTTGAAAAATAATGTCAGTTCCGTTAATCTTTTTTCGGCAGAACTTTTTATACTCCCCTTTTTTATCCCGCAAACGCAAATTCGCCCATAAACAGTATGTCGTTTGTTATATCGTTTCTAATAAAGTAGATGAACGGCCTATTACAATAAAACGGGATTGGCGGGGGAGGCGGTGGCACCCATGATTCTGCAAACATATATATCACCGTTGCAGCAGCAGCCTCGGTTCCTTCCTCGTTTACTTCAATAAAAGTTTTTTGCAGAATGTCGCCGATATATGCAGGCCAGCCCATTGGCAAATCTGTAAACATCTCAAAAAATTCAGCAGTCACATCACAAAATGCCCTTGTGACACCCATTCGACGCATAATAGCTACCAAATCTTCGTGCAGGAATTCTGTTTCAAATCTTGGCAGAAGGAGTTCTATCTTTCTTGTTGACATGTTATCAATCGCATCTTCGAATAGATTGAAGCAAAGTCTTTGATCGGTTTTGGGAAGCACCAGATACATACGTATACTTTCGTCTGCATAGGGTTTTGCCAGCATTTGAAAATAGTCATTTTCAAAATAATCAAAGTAATATGTTATATGCATAAAGTCAATCGATGTCCTAATGCCGTTACGGTCGGTGAAGATATCTTCTCTTGTTTCTTGTTCGTCAAACTGCGTTGCCCAGTCGCCTTTGAAATATATTGTATTAACAAGAAAGGCCAAGGTTCCTGCGACAGAACCAGGGTCAACAACATCATTGATTCTGTCTTTTGTTTGATACGAAATCCAATCGTTTACCGCATCTGCGCCAGTCGCATTGTCTATCCTGTCTGCAACACCTGCGAAGTAGTTTTCGATAATATTTCTGTAGTCATCCAAGAAGCCCACTTCGTCCCTGCCAAAGAAATCGTGATTAAACCAAATGGAGTTGGCAATGTTAAACTCCACAGCTTCGTTTACATTAGAGATTCTTATGAACTCCGAAGCTCTTTGGTTAAACTCGCCCAAATCGGCAATGTCAAGCGCGGCAAGTATTTCGTCTTTTGTTTGACCGCTTGCCCCGTTTGCCGCCATAGCAAGCGCCATCCGTAGGCTAAACGGCGAAATCATGTAGTTTTGGTCCGTTGGCATCGCACCAAATAATTGTGCTTCAAAGGTACCGGATGACTGTGTTTCAAAGGTGGTTGGGGCTGCCAGGGTGTTCTCATACATAACAGGTTCTGAACAGCTAACCATCGCCGCCATAATGACCGCAATAATTATTAACAGGATAAATTTTTTCATTTTTGATTCCATTCCTTTCCGTCGGGCAAAGCCCTCCCTGCAGAAGGCAAAAACATTACAGATTATCGACAATTAACTTGTCACGAAGCATAATAAAAACCCTCCGAGGATATTTTTCGGAGGGTTTTGCTATTGCTATTACTTTGTAGAAATAACAACTTCATCCAGTAATACATACGGGAATTGGGTCGAGAATCCTCTGCCACGGCTTACTTCAGTTTCGGATGAACAATCGACAAAATGTTTGCGCAAGTGTTCGAATGCGTTTATTGTATACATGCAATCTTTTACGCGGCCTACAATTTTGCCTTTTTCTATTAAAAGGCCCATAGAAATTGTGCCGGTGACTATGCCGCTGTACGGGTTGCCGGACCATGCACCCATTGTACCGTCTATCATCAGGCCGTACTCGATAGAGCTTATGAGTTCGTCTAATGATTTGGTGCCAGGGGTTAATAAAAGGTGGTTTGCGTTAGGGCCAAGAAGGCTTGCATTGCCGCTGCTTTCTTTACCCAGGAGTGCGGCTACTTTGCGGTTTAGCAGCAGGTCGGAAGTGCGGCCGTTTTCTACCAAAACATTACGCCTTGTTGGGGTACCTTCGATATCGAAAGGCTTGGAAGTGTGCATATTGTTGATGGATGCATCGTCGATAAGCGTAAAGCGCGGGTCCAGTAGCTCTTGGCCAAGTTTATTGCTCCATGGCGATACTTGGCGGTAAACAGCCATCCCATTCAGTGATGCGACTACCGGGTTTACGACGTAGCTTACTTCGTCAGGGGTAAAAATGACTGGGTATGCGCCAGCCTTGAAAGGCACAGTATTTTTTGCGTAGTCCAGCTTTTTGGCTATGGTGTTTTTAATTGCCTTGACATCGAAGGATGGGCTCATTTTGGACGAAAACTCGTAAATTCCCAGCCTGTCGTCACCTTGGGTAAGGTTGATAGAGCCACCGTATGTCCAAACAGATTTACGGTAACTATTATCGAAACCGTTGCTGGTTTGCAACGATACTTCGCTTTTTGTACATGTTAATTGTGTGGATACAGACATGCGGTCGTCCAAGCTGCGTATGTCTTCCATTAGGCCGGCGGCTATTTCTATCATTTGGTCGGATGTTAGTGTAGCAGTGTCTTCCAAGTTTAAAGGGGTAATGTTTGTTGCCCCTATAAAAGGAACATCGTGGGATGAGCCATAGCTCACTGTAGCCGCCGCTTGGCGTACTAATTCTTCTCCGCTGTTTGGCTTAGAGCTTGTGGCTATGCTTAGCTTACCGTCATGCAAAACACGCACGGCTTGAGAAGTTTGGTCGGTGCTGCTGATATTGTCGAACTTGTTGCCGCTAAAGGAAACACTGTTGGTTTTTGTGCGTTCTGTACGCATCTCATAGCTTGCGCCATTGGGTAGGTATTTTGTAAGGTCCATTATTTTACGCCTCCCACTATTACATTTTGGATACGGATATGCGGGCATTCTCCGCTGGTTGGCAGTGGTGCTTGCGCACCCTTACCGCAACCTCCCGGCCCGTTTTTAGAGCCGGTTTCTTTACCTATCATGTCTATATTGGCCATGGTGGTAAATACATTGCCCATAAGTTTTACGTCACGTACATACTCGGCAAGTTTGCCGTCACGTATCATAATGCCGTAATGCGCGCCAAAGTTGAACATTTCGCCGTTGGTTTGCCCACCTGCGGCACCCACAGCGTATACGCCAAGTTTGATATCTTTTATCATGTCTTCAAATGTGCTTTCGCCCGGCTCTATGCTGGTATTGCGCATGCGCACGATTGGCGGGAAACCATAGTTAATCGCTCTGGCACTGCCTGTTGGCTGTGCGCCTTCCTCTGCCAGCTTGGAGGCACTCCAGCGGCTGTGTAAGCGGCCTGTTAGTACACCTTTTGTCACAAGTTCGGCACGGTGGCATTCTACACCCTCGTCGTCATAAAGAAGACCGCCGCGGCTGGTCATGACACCGCCTTTGTCGTAGATATTTAGTATTGGCTTGCCAAGTTCGCGCCCAAGCGGCATGGTTTTTAGGAAACCGCCGCTTTTATATAGGGAGTCGGCTTCGCTTAGATGCCCAAAGGCTTCGTGCACGAAAAGGCCGGTGTGCGCCGGGTCGCAGACTACAGGGTAAACTCCGGCTTTAATTGACGGGGCATCTAAAAGTATTTGGGTTCTTTCGCACATTTCTTTTATCTTGTCGTCTAAGCCCAAAAGTTTGTCTATGCCTATGGAGGAGCCAATGCCTACAATTTGTGAGACAGATATGTCCCCTTTGCGCCCATTGGCAGTAAAGCCTCCCGCAAAGTCTAACTTTTCTTGTTTTACAAACGAGCCTTCCGAGTTAGCGAAATACAGCGTTGTACAACGCTCTTGGTACTGTATTGCGGCGGCCGGTATGTTTTCGTAGGAAAGCATAAGCTTGTGATAATACTCCAAGATACGGATTTTCTCGTTTAAAGAAACCGCTTCCGGGTGCAATGTCCAGCTTGGGCAAATGTCTTTGGTAACTACGGGTACATCTGCCAGTTTAAAATCTTCGTTGACCACTGCCCCGGCGGCTTTGGCTTGCTCGCAGGCCAAGGTAATGTTGCTTTCTAAATCGTCCAAGCTGTTAAAGCTTGCAAAACCCCACCCGCCTTTGTACAAGGCCCGCACATTACCACCATACAGCCCGGTATTGCGCACATTTTCCAGAACCTTTCCTTGGAACTGGATAACCAGCTCGCGGCTGTCTTCGAAACGTACTTCGCAGTAATCTACGTCCGATTTTTTGAGGGCCTGTTGCAAGCGGGTTTCCATTTCGCTGTAGGAATTTGCTCCGCACGAAACGCGCTTTGCGTGCTCAAAATTTTGCATTTTCACTCCTCCTTAGGGTTATTTATACTACTATACACTATGAAATTGTTATATAGCAAGTAAAGATATGCCGTCTGTTGGTTTTTTTACAAGAACCCATAGCAAACGGGAATCAACAGGGGATTGCTTGCAATCCCCTGTTGATTCCCGTTTGTAAACCCCTTAATTTGACTGGGGTGAATGGTCTATAACGTCACCGGCCGGGTCACTGCCGTAGGCATTTGGCATAACAATGGCGCAGACGATATAAAATATGATGCCGCCCATAAATGCGCTAAAGAGTGTGAACAGTGCCCAAATGACACGGACAATGGTTGGGTCAATGTTGAAATACTCGGCAATACCGCCGCATACCCCGCTAATCACCTTGTTTGTGTTAGATTTACATAGCTTTTTCATAAAGCATCGCTCCTTTTTTATTTTTGACAGAGATTACTCTGTAACCATCTCGTAAGCAGAGATTTTACGAATCCTGCCTGCAATCAACAACGATATAACATAAGACAATACAACCACGACACCGCCAGCCCCAAACATATACGACGCTGGTAAAAACATGTTTCCTGGTTCAAGCCCTAGCATAATCATTAGCTGCCCCAAGGCTGGATTAATAAATACGAACCCAAGCACAATGCCTACCACTGCTCCGATGATAATAACCGGTGTCAAGTTTAGCGCAATTTGTTTCATAAGCTGGAAGCTGGTAAACCCTAAAGCTTTTTGTATACCCAGGTCTTTTTTGCGCCTTAAAATAGTCGTACGGATAACCAAGTACAGCACCATGATAATAACGAAGAACACAGCCACAACAATAATGGTAGAGGCCATGACAAATGGCGGGGCAATGGCATCCACAATCATTTCGCCTTGCACCTCTGTAGAGATTGCAGCAAGTACGATATCGCCAAAATTGTTTTGCAAATAGTCGTATAGTGTCTCTTCACCAACCCCATCTACGAGCCTAATGGCGTAGGTTGTAAACTCAAAGTTGGGGATAATATCTTGCGCAACTTGTAAATTAAGTGCAACTCCTGGGGTAAAAAAGCCATCAATATCTCTGACAATGGCAGATACAAGAAATGTTTCGCCCCCAATACTTAACCAGCTACCTACGCCTACATCAAATTCATTTGCGGCCGGGCGGTTCACTGCAATTTCATTGTTATACATAGGAAGTCTACCATCTAGGACAAATTCGTCCGAGAAAAATTCGGCATCTTCAAACACCAATACGCGGGTCATAATGTCGTTAACAACGAACATGCCTTGTGCGTCAAGTCTAAATAGCCCGTCTACATGGTCATGTGCCATTATTTGGTTTCTTACATCGTCATCATCTGTGCCTACCAGCGCAATAATATCTGACGAAACAACAACCTCGCCGCCAACCATATTGATAAAGGCTTGGGTGTTAATTTGCATGTTGTAAAGTATGATAACCCCAAAAGCAGACGAAAACGTAAGTGCCGTTGCAATAACCACCATGGCTAGTGCTTGCTTTTTAGATTGCAGCAAAGATTTTAACGCCAACTGCACATTAAGCGGGGCATAAAATTTGTGCAGACCCAAGTGGTTCTTTTTAAAATTATGGTCTTTTAGGCCGCCCCTGAGTGCCGCGATTGGGAAAAGCGGACGCACTTTTAGGGCAGAAATGAACACGAACAAAGATGTTAAAGCCACAATGGCTATCACAGATAGGAGTGCAAGGGTAATATCAAAACCAGGCTCCCAATAAAACCCAAGCATAGGTTCGCTGATACTTGTCAAAGATGGGGTAATGATATAGGAAAGGCCAACCCCAATGATTGCAGATACAATGGCAATCATGGCAAATTGCAAAATGTATGCCAGGATGATATAGCTGCTTTTAAACCCAAGAGATTTTAACACACCGATATTCTTCATGCCTTCCTCCACGCTGTTGACCACTCTAAAGCGCACAACCACCACGGATACGGCAAGCAGGATAATAGAAAACAAGGATAGAACGATGGCTATTACAGAAGGTATCATGGTGCGGAATTCCCGGGCTCCGTTTATATCAAAGGTGAATAGAGGACTCCCAACAGTCATAAATTCTGGGGAATTAAACGCCATGGTGTAGTCTGTAATGAGCCGGTTGATATTTGCCGGGTCTTCTAGGGTTACATAGATTAGATAATTTCTAGCATACAGATATTGTGGGCTGTTCCACAGATAGTTGAAGTAGTCGTAAGAAATGTAAAAGCCTCTGGGCATGCCGTTTGGGTTGTCAAGCAAGTGATGTTCGTAGGTATCGTAAAGGACAAATTGCAAAGTGTCTGCCCCAAAGTCTACGCCAAAGTTTACACCAGGTGTGTGGCCGGATAATAAATTCGTACCCAAGGGCAGCATGGCCTCATTGCCGCTAAGCGTATGGCTATATGAAACCAGCAGTTCTATCGTTACAAATGGGTTGTCGTTTATATCTCTGACAGAACCCAGGTCACGTAAAACGCGTTGATAAGTTACATTGGTTACACCTTCGTAATTTTGCAAAAATTCTATTTGTGGGTTGCCTTCTAGGTGGTGAAGCTGGGTAAATGCAATGTGTGGTGATTCTAAGCGTTCCATTTGTGCGTCAAAAAAGTTGCCGACATCTAACATGGTGGTGCCTACGTTGAGCAGCATGGCCGCAATAAGCAGCAGCGTAAATACGCCAAAGGTAGAGCCCTTCGCCTTTTTAATGTTGGCGGTGGCCAGCATCCATATTTTATCCATGCTTACCACCCCATTTCCACTAGAAACGCTTGCAGCCTTGCAGAACGTTCTTTGTCATTGGGTGCATATTGGCCAAGGTTAATTTCCCCTGCAATATGCCCGTCTTGGAAGTAAAGCACCCGGTTGCCGCGCCTTGCGCTTTTAATGTCGTGGGTGACCATGATAATGGTTTCGCCGCTATTGTTTACATCGGTTAAGACATCCAGCACCGCTTGCCCGTTGTGGGAATTAAGCGCCCCGGTAGGTTCGTCTGCAAAAAGTATCTTGGGCGAATTGATGAGTGCCCGTGCAATGGAACTGCGCTGCGCCTCGCCGCCGGAAACTTGGGAAGGGAACTTTGCCCATGTCGTGTCCGCAAGATTTAACTTTGCTAATAACTCTTGTGCTTTTGCGGACACAGCTTTGCGGTTTTTATTGACCAAAAGTCCATTGATTAGGATGTTGTCCAAGATGTTCATGTTGTCCAGCATATTGGGCTGTTGGAATACGAAGCCGCAGTTATCACGGCGGAAGGTGGCCAGCTGGTCGTTGGTCATGCTGCCAATGTCCTTGCTTTCGTTTCCGCTGCCGAAGTTGATTTTTCCCATAGATGCTTTGTCCATGCCGGATAGTGCGTAAAGTAGGGTAGACTTACCGGCCCCGGATGGGCCCATGATAATGGTGAAGTCCTTTTCGTAAATTTCCAGGTCTAGGTTTACGATGACGTGCTGCTGATTGCCGCCGGTGGAAAAACTCTTGCATAGCTTGTTAGTGGATAGGATTGTCTTTTTCATTTTTATTGCCTCCATTTGATTGTAGTTGTTTTGATGTGCCGGTGACGGTTTGTTTGCGCATCACCTTGCTTACTCATTGAGTATATCCCATGGAGGAGCGATTCGTCTTTACGGCAACATGACGGCAACCTTAAGATTTCGTAAGGTTGAGGGTGAGTACGATAGAAAGCCCATTTTCGCTAACTTTGGCAGATATATCCCCGCGCATTTCCTGCATGAAATGTTTTGAAATATACAGCCCAAGGCCATAGCCTTCCTTTTCCTTCGTGTCCTCACTTCGGTAAAATTTGTTGAAAATAAGGTTGGCCTCAAAGTCCTTAACGCCCGGGCCATAGTCTGTTATGGTTATTTCTAGGGCGCTGTCTGCAAGTTTGGAGGCAATGGTTATTTTTGTGCCTGCATATTTATAAGAATTACTTACCACATTGTTTAACACTTGGGATAGTTTAACGATATCTGCGTCCACAACACAGCCCGGCAAAGCGAAATCTTCTATATAATTTTGGTGGTCGGCCTGGCGTATCATCTCTGTAATTTTTATGGTGTCTACCCTTTGCAAGTTGGTTTTGGTTTCTGCCAGTTCTTCCAGGGTGGCGTTAAACATATTGGTGGCAAGGGTTTGCATAAAGTTCAGCCGTTCCACAATGGAATCCAGCTTGTTTTCATGGAAGGATTCCATGCCTTTCAGGCGCATCACATCAATGGTAGACAGGGTGGAGGCGATGGGTGTGCGTATGTCGTGGCTCATTTTTGCCACCAGTTCGTACTTGGCTTTGTTGGCTTTGGTTTCATTATCCTTTGCGCGTTTCAACTCTTGCCGCATGATGTCAAAACTTTCTGTAAATGCGCCGAAGGGGTTGTTTTTCTGCATTTTAAGCTGTACATCCAAGTTACCCAGTGCAATTTCAGACGCAAAGGTTTTCAAATTTCTAAAGGGGGACAGGTAGCTGGCGTTGAAGTACAGCATGAACACGATGCCGCAAATAAAAATGGCACCAGCAACCAAAAAAAGAGCCAGTTGAAGTGCCTGGACTCGCCTGTTTTGGACACTGGCCATGGATTCAAATTCGTTAATAAGTTCTGTAGATAGGATATTGGTGATGTCGCTTGGATTTTCGTATGACAGCGCATAATGGACAATGGAGTTGATGGCCAAAATGTCTGGCGGCGCATTGCCTACGCGGATGAGTAGGAAAATAGAGGAGGCCAGCAGGGTATAAATTAAAATGGCAATGATGATGAGTTTTTTCATGCCTTGTCCTGCTCTAGGGAAGTACACCCGGATTGGCTAGTGGAAAGCGGCTTTGCCGCTTTCTCATCAAAAATATATCCAAGGCCGCGCACGGTTTTAACGTATTGTGGCTGGGACGGGTTGGTTTCTATTTTCTCACGCAGGCGTCTAACGTGCACATTCAGCGTGTTGTCTTCTACAAAATTATCGTCCCAGACTTTTTCAAACAGTTCCTCTTTAGAAATGATTTGCCCCGGCTGTTTCATTAAATAGCTTAGGAGCTTGTACTCTATGGCTGTTAGGTCGATTCTTTCGCCAGGTTTTATGCGCTTTATGAAGTCGGTGACGGTATCTGGCGCGGTGTTTGCGTCTTTATATCTTTTAAGGGTGGCGTTTACTTTGGCCAGCAGTACGTTAAGGGAGTAAGGCTTTTTGATGTAGTCATCGCCGCCAACAGACAGACCCCATACAATGTCGTCGTCAGATTCCCTGGCAGAAATAAAGATGATGGGCACCTTGGTGATTTCTCTTATTTTTTTGCAGAGGGTAAAGCCGGATTCGTCGCCTAGGTTGATGTCTAGGAGAATAAGGCCGGTGGTGTGATGGTTGAAAAAGTCGAGTGCGGTGTTAAAGCCGGACCGCCAGTCTACTTTTAGGTTAAAAAATTCCAGATACTCTTTTGTGTTTTCGGATAATAGGCGTTCATCGTCTATTATGAGGCAATCGTATTTCATTTTGGTGGCTCCTTTGGGGATATTATGGGCCAATTATACCATAAATTAGATTCACATGTAGTATGTCAAATACATAGTTGACATAGTGGTGCCATGCGTGTATTATAGTTTTTGTCGCAGTATTACGAAAAACAGCAAAAAATTGCTATTTCGGTTATTACCGCATAGAATAACTTAAAGACGAGGTGGAATATTACCTCGTCTTTTTTATTTTAATGCGGCTTTGCCGCTTTATTTATTATCACTTACAGGGATGTGACACATGATTGTCGTACCTACGCCCTCGGTGCTGTCTAAAACAATTTTTCCATTGTGGTGCTCGGTAATGTGCTTCACAATCGAAAGCCCTAGCCCTGTACCGCCGGTTTTTTTGGAGCGAGAATTATCCGCACGGTAGAAACGCTCAAATATGCGGTTTTGATGCTTTTTTGGAATTCCAATGCCTGTATCTGAAACAGAAATTTTGCACATGCCATTTTCTTCGTTTATATCAAGGGTGACATTGCCGCCATTTTTATTATATTTAATTCCATTATCGACAAGGTTATATAAAAGCTCGTCAATAAGGCGGCTATTGGCTTTTATTTGCAATGGCTGTCCTATCAGTTCAATGTCCACAGATTTTTCGGCAGCCTTGTCTTGCAATGAAGCAATAACAGATTTTGCTAACTCGAAAATATCAAATCCAGCGAAATCTTTTTCAACTTTGCTCTCGTCAAATTCGGACAGACGGATAATATCGTCAATGATGTTAATCAAACGCTTGGTATGCGTAGATATTTTATGAGAAAAATCCGCTATATCTTCGGCTTTGGCCATGCCGTTTGACATCATTTCAGATAGCGCAGAAATGGTGGTTAGCGGCGTTTTTAATTCATGTGAAACATTAGCGGTAAACTCTCTGCGTTGTGCTTCGGCCTTGTGTTGTTCGGTGATGTCTAAGAAAAATATGATTGCGCCGCCACTTGCAGGGCTAAGAAAAGCATTGAAAAACCTGTTGTTTCTTGAAAAATTTATTTCCAAGTGCGCCCCGTCAAGGCATTGCTTAACACTTTGCATAAATAGGGGGTCACGGTAAATATGCCCTATGTTTTTTTGTATAATGTCATGCTTTTTTGATACATTAAAAATATCCAATACGCCTTGGTTTACAGCAAGTACTAGGCCTTTTTCGTCTAACATAACAATTCCCTCACGCATATTTGCAATAATCGCTTCTATAGTTTCGGTACGATTTGTAAGGGTGGTTAACTGGCTTGCAATCTCATGTTTTTGATGGTCGATTTTTCTCATGTAAGGCCATAATTCCTCGTAGAGCGATTCATTCAAATTAGAGTCAGATATAGCATTCATACCATCAAAATCAATTTCGGCAAGTGGCTTGATGATTAAGCGGGTTAAGCGGTTAGCGACAAAATATGCAATCAATAAAATAACAATCATTATTGCTATTAGAGCGGGTATTGTTGATGTAAATACTTCGCCCAAGCTATATAACGTGCGAGATAGTCGCAGGACATTCCCATTTTGAAGTCTTATGGCATAGTAAAATGTTTCTGCCCCCAGTGTATCAGACGTACGTATTGCTTGACCCGAACCGTAAGTGATGGCCTGAACAAACTCTGTGCGGCCGCTTCGGTTAACGCCTATGCCTGCCCCTGCGTGGCTGTCCGATAACGTCCAACCATCCGGCGAAATAACAGTGATACGTGTATCCCCGCTATCTATTAATTCGTGATTTGCTGACGTATTTTGGTTGAATAATTCGGCAACAAGGTAAGCCTTATCCTTTATCGCCGCCATCTCGTGGGTTTGCGCCGCCCTGAAAAATAATAGCCCGAACGATGCCGCTAAAAGCACAACACAAGCCAAAATTAATCCAACAAAATTTAAGAAGATACGTTTTTGCAAAATCATTCTCCTAACTTATACCCGACATTGCGAACGGTTTTTATGTGTTCGCCTGCCATACCCAGCTTTTGGCGCAGCCTTTTTATGTGCATGTCCAATGTGCGGCTTTCACCTTCATAGTCATAACCCCATACGGCTTCAAGTATTTTATCCCTGCTTAAAACGATGCCTTTATTCACAAGCAGGTAGTGCAGCAGTTCATATTCCTTGAATGTTAGGGTTACAGTGTCGCTATCATTGGTTACAATCCGCTGAGTATGGTTAATTTTAATGCTTTCATAGGCATATTCTTGGCTCTTGTTGGGTGTAAAAGTACTACGGCGCAACAGTGCTTTAATGCGCGAAATCAGCTCCATCACCCCAAAAGGTTTTGTTAAATAATCGTCTGCCCCTAAGTCAAGCCCTTTTACTTTGTCATGTTCGCTGCCTTTTGCGGTAAGCATCATTACAGGCAATGCTTGATAATTAGGGTTTTGCCGTATGCGTTTCAAAATGGCTAGGCCGCTGTCGGAACCCGGCAGCATAATATCAAGAATAATCAGGTCGGGCGGTAACACGTCCTTGTTTTCAAACACCGAAAAAAAGCCGTCACCGCTTTCAAAACCCATGGTTTCGAAATTTGCGGTGCGGAGTGCGTATAAAACTATTTCGCGGATATCCTCATCATCTTCTACTATCCAAATATGCGGCACATTATCACTCACTTCTTGGTTTGATTTTCCGCCCTTTTATCGAGAACACAACCCATTTAGCAATGTTGCGGGCATGGTCGCCAATACGCTCGAAATATTTAGCTATCATCAGCAAGTCAATCGCTTGTTCGCTATTGGGGTCTCCCGAACGGATGAGCGCTATCAAGTCAAATTTTACTTTGTCAAAAAGGTCGTCCACAACATCATCATATTTAATGACAGATTTAGCAAGCACCAGATCTTTTTTGACATAGGCGTCAATGCTGTCCGTTACCATTTTAACGGTAGCCGTGGCCATTTGCGGGATATGCTCCAGCTTTCTAGCATAGGGCGCACCATTCATCATGACAACTATCTCTGAAATATCGGCAGCCTGGTCGCCGATGCGTTCCATATCTGTAATCATTTTAAGTGCCGCCGAAATTAAACGCAAATCACGGGCTACAGGTTGTTGCTGCAAAAGTAATTTTAGACACAGTGCTTCGATGTCTTTTTCTATTTTATCAATGTATTCATCCTCTTCGGCAGCTTTTTTAGCCAGCTCCACATCTTGCTCTATTAACGCTTTGGCGGCCATGGTTATAGTCTTTTCAACCAGCGCCCCCATTTCTAGCAACATATCATTTAGCTCTGTTAATTGCTCGTCAAACCTACGCATTAGCCAAACCTCCCCGTTATATAATCTTCTGTCCGGTTATCTTTTGGAATAGAAAAAATTCGCTGTGTATTGCCAAATTCGATTAACTCCCCCAGTAAGAAAAAGCCCGTGTTGTCGGAGATTCTTGTGGCCTGTTGCATATTGTGGGTTATGATGACGATTGTGTAGTCTTTTTTTAGCTTGATAACCAGTTCTTCTATTTTTGAGGTGGATATGGGGTCGAGCGCGGAGGTTGGTTCGTCCATTAATAGCACATCGGGCTGCACGGATAAAGCGCGCGCTATACACAGCCGTTGCTGTTGCCCGCCCGACAGGCTTAACGCGCTTTTTTTCAGCCTGTCTTTTAATTCATCCCAAATGGCGGCATCTTGCAAAGATTTTTCTACAATTTCGTTGAGCTTAAACTTCGATTTTATGCCATGTGTGCGGGGGGCATATGCGATATTGTCATAGATGCTCATGGGAAATGGGTTGGGCTTTTGAAAAACCATACCTACACGTTTTCGCAAGGCGTTTACATCGATATTGCCGTGTATGCTCTCGCCGTCAAGCAGAATTTCACCCGTAATTTTGCAGCCCTCTACCAAGTCATTCATGCGGTTAAGGCTTTTTATTAAAGTGGATTTACCGCAGCCGGAAGGGCCGATAAATGCGGTTATTTCATGTGAACGTATGTCCATGTTGATGCTTCTTAGGGCTTGAAAATCATTGTACCATAAATTGACATCTTTTATTGAAAATTTCTTCGGCTTTTTCATCTTCAATTCATTCCTTTCAGAGGTTTTGCGCTCATCTTGGCAAATTTTATCATTATTTTATCGTTATTACGGCCAATTTTTATCCACATTTTATCATTATTTCGATAAAATATGGATAAAATAACGGCTATAACGATTTTATTAGCCGCGCAATCCGTGAAGACAGCGCATTTATCAAAATAACAACAATCAGCAGTACCGCCGCTGTTGCGTGGGCTTCGCCGGGGTGCAACCCTTCATTAGCCAAGGCATACATATGCGCCGCCAGTGTTCGCCCGGTATCAAATAAATTGTTGGGCATACGTGCCACATTACCCAGCGTAAAAATGATGGCGGCTGTTTCGCCAACGATCCGTCCAATGGCAAGTATTATTCCGGCTAATATGCCGGGCATGGCAGAGGGCAACACGATACGGAACACCGTCCGAAGCCTTCCTGCGCCCAACCCAAACGAACCTTCGCGATACGTATCTGGCACAGATTTTAGGCTTTCCTCTGTTGTACGCATGATAAGCGGCAAAATCATCATAGAGATGGTAAACGTTCCCGACATAAGCGATAACCCCCAGCCAAGAAACACACCAAAAAAGATAAAGCCGAATAGTCCGTAAACAATAGACGGAATGCCCGCTAGCGTTTCTGTCATTCTGCGAACTATTTTGACAAAAATGCTGCCGCGCTTTGCATATTCCACCATGTATATGGCAGAAAACACACCAACCGGCACAGCAATAATTAAAGACATCCCCACTAACATCAGCGTTCCCATAAGCGCGGGAAACAACGATTGGTTTGCCATCGTAAACTCACGCGAAAAAAGGGATGGTCTTATATGCGGGACACCGTTAACAAGTATGTATCCCACAATAATGACCAAAACAAAAACCACCATTGCGGCACTTAGCCATGTTAGCAAAAAGAACACAAAGTCAAGCGGCTTCCTGCGCTTCATCTAGGCCACCTCTTTCCTGTTCAATAGCGAGAACAGCGTATTGATTATAAGGATAAACACAAACAGTACAACACCGGTAGCGATTAATGCCGACCTATGGTCGCCGTAAGCATATCCCAATTCCATTACAACGTTGGTAGTCAGCGTCCTTACACCCATAAGCAGCTCATACGGCGCCCTTAAAACAGGCTGGTTTCCTGCAACCATTCTCACGGCCATTGTTTCACCAATAGCCCGCCCAATACCCAATATAATGGCAGACATAACACCCGACTTTGCCGCGGGCAAAACAACACCAAATACTGCCCGTTCGTGGCTTGCGCCCAAAGCCACCGCACCTTCGTAAAGCTCACGGGGGACAGCACGCAAGGCGGTTTCCGAAACAGCTATAATCGTGGGTAAAATCATGATGCCCAGCAAAATAGATGCGGTTAACACGCTCATTCCCGTCCCGCCAAAATGAACTCTAACAAACGGGACAAGCACCACCATCCCAAAATAGCCGTAAACAACAGACGGGATGCCCGCAAGCAAATTAACAGCCGGTTTAAGTATCCTATAAACTGGCTTTGGGCAAATTTCTGCCATAAAAACCGCGGCAAAAATGCCAACGGGCACCCCAATAATAATGGCCCCCACCGTGACGTATATGCTTCCCACAATCATTGGAAATATTTCAAAAACCGGCGGGTTCCAAGTCGGACGCCAATTGGTGCCGGTTAAAAACCTGAAAACGCCAATATTAAACATTGCCGGCAAGCCCTGCACAAATAAAAATACGCAAATAAGTGCAACGGCAATGATGGCTATGCTGGCCGAAACTATGAATAACGTCTTAGCCGCCTGTTCCGGGCATAACACACTAAGTATCACCAGCACCACCAAAACGATAGACATTGATGCCATAAAAACGATCCTGCAAATTTGCGCAGCGAGTGTCTGCCCTTCATGAAACAAGAAAAATAGCAGCCTTGTTTCTTCTTCTCCGCGAAACACAAATATCAACCCCGCCGCTATAATAGCGACGGAGCTGAATATAAGTAACTCAATTACCGAGGCTTTGATTATCGAACGCTTCCCCATGCCGTAACCTCTCCAAGAAAGATATTTCTAACCTGTTCCATTGTTAAGCCAGCAATATTATTATCAGGATGTACAATAACAGCAATGCCGTCAACGGCTATGGAATGCTCTGTCATAAATTCCAATTCGCTTTCTCTAAGGTCGCGGCTGGACATCGCGATGTCGGCAAGCCCGTCCCTTGCGGCCGTAATACCATGGCCGGTACCTGCGCCATGGATGTCAATTTCAACATTAGGGTTAAGCGCACGATACGCTTCTCTTAAATGCCCCATAAGCGGTGCAACCGAGGAAGAGCCATTTACAACAATTGTACCGCTTAGGCCGGGTGTTACAGTAAACTCGGGTGCATTGGTATCAACTGCAACATATCCCCTTGCGGTCACAACCGCTTGCCCTTGGGCCGAAAATATAAAGTCGAAGAAATCTTGCGCCAAGTCGTTGAGCCCATTGGCTCTTGGATAACCAATAATAAACGGTCTTTGGATAGCATATGTGCCGTTTAACATATTTTCTGCTGTGGGCGCAACGCCGCCAATCGGAATCGCCCTTACCCTTGCATCCGCCAAAGCAACGCCTGTAGAAGCATAACCAATCGCAAGCGGATTTTCGGCCACGGTGTTCATCATAACACTGGTTCCCGGGGCAACAATAGCCTCTTGGCTAATGTTGTCATTGCCGTTAATAGTCACATCAACTATTTCAACAAATGCGGTACGTGTTCCGCTGCCTTCTTCGCGTGTGACAGCCGTAATGGGTTCTGCTACGCTATCGTCGTTTCCGCCGCAACCCACCAGCGATAACCCCATTGTTGCAATCATTGCCAGCCCGATAGCGGGTTTGATAAGTTTTTTTAACATTCAACATTCCTCCTGGGAAGTATGGGCGGGCAGTTCTGCGCAAACGGAATGACCAGCCCTGTTTTATTTTGCTTACAGCAATTCCATTTGACATAGACCCTCTGGCGGTGCAAAGAACCGACTTAATGCCGTTGGTTTTTGCTTGCAGATGGTCAAGTCAAAATGGGAATTGCAATAGAGCAAATTGGTTTTGCCTAGCCTCAAACTTCGCCGGAAAGCGGCCTAATGCCGCCGACTTTCCGCCTTGTTTTCGGACAACGCAAAATCAAATTGCTATACCAAGCATAAACGCCGAATGTATAAACCATATATCGGGTATGTAACATTTGTGTAAATTAAAACAGTCCAACCATGCGTTGTTGACAGTGCCCCCGTACTAAGTTACATTATTCATAGAAAAACGGCCTATAACGACAAGGAGATAAACAAATGAAGCGCATACTGGCGGCATATAAAGATTTAATTGGTATCATATTTGCCAAAGCACCTTTGATGGTGGTGCTAACATTCGTTCTTGCTATTGTGTCCGGCTTGCTAACCCCTTTGGGCGTATTTGTGAATCAACGTATTTTCGATGGCGGGTTAGCCGTGGCCGGTGGCGAAATGGCATTTTCGGATTATTGGATTTATTTGGTATTATTTGTTGTCGTCACCATTCTTCCTACACTCCTGAGTGGTTATACATTCAACTACGTACAAAACACATCGCTATTAATATTGCGGACGGTCTACAAATCTCGTATGCTGCAAAAATTGAAAACGATGAAATACGAACATTACGAAAACGAAACCTCTATGGAAATAATAGACAAGGCGTATAACCGTGCCGAAAATGCCGCGCGGCACCTTTGGCCTATGTATGTTTGGAACTGGATAAGCTCGGTGATTGCAAGCGCGGGCGTTCTTTTTTATATCGCAAGCATACGATGGTGGCTGTTAATCACAGTGCTTGTACCCTTTATTTTGGAAACGTACATCGCTTCCAAAACCAACTACAACATATATACGGAACTGGAAACATACTGGAAAAAAGAGCGGAAATATTCGACTTTGGGTGGGTATTTGCGCTCCCGCGATTTTATGAAGGAACTTAAAGCTTTTAGCAATGCCGATTATATGATTGATACTTACGAGAAGCGATTAAACGAGCGCAACCGCGATTATGAGCGGTATTTTTTCAAAAACTTACGGAAGCTGTTGTTTGGCGGCAATATTGCAAAGATAGCCGCTATTGGCAATGTCATAATCCTATTAATTTTGTTCCTTAATGGGCAAATAACAGTGGGGTTGTTTATTGCCATATCCGGGCTAATTTTTGGACGGGTATATGGCACGTTGGGCGGTTGTGTCGCTATTTTCAAATGGGGGCCATACCATATAAACACGTACGAATTTTACGATAAATTTTTTAAGCTGTCAGACGAACCGGAAGGCGTAGAATTTGAGCTGCCCAAATCCTTTGACATAGAGTTTAAGGATGTGTGGTTTAAGTATCCCGGGACAGATAAAGACATACTAAAAGGGTTGTCGTTTACCGTAAAAAGTGGCGAAAAAGCATCTATCGTAGGCGAAAACGGCGAAGGTAAATCTACAATGATAAAACTGCTTTTAGGGCTTTTTGCTCCGGATAAGGGCGAAATTCGTGTTGGCGGGAAAAAGCTGGACGATTACCCGCTTCATATTCGGACAAAGATATTCGGCCCGGTGTTTCAAGATTTTGCCCGATACAGCATAACAATCAAAGAAAATATCGGTATCGGTAATATTGACGAAGCTGATAACGAAGAAAAAATTATTGAAGCCGCCCAAAAAGGCAGGGCCGATGCGTTTGCCGCCGGGTTTGAACAACAATATGATACGTTGTTAGGGCGTGATTTTGACGGCGGCGTGGATATATCGGGTGGACAATGGCAACGCATCGCCCTGTCCCGCGCCTTTATGGGCGATAAGCCGATACTCTTACTGGACGAGCCAACGTCCCAATTAGACCCCATGGCAGAGGCCGAGTTATATAACGAATTTGCAGAAATGGCAGCAAATAAAACAGCATTGTTCATCACCCACCGCCTTGGCTCAACCATGATTACCGACCAAATATTTGTTATATCGGAAGGGCGCATAAAAGAAGCCGGAACACATGATGCTTTGATGAAAGCAGACGGAATTTATGCCGGAATGTTTAATGCGCAGAAACAATGGTATCAAAGCGACACAGACACTACCGATGCAGAGGGGGTACAGGCACATGGCTAAAAAAGTAGAAGAAAAAAAGTCTCCTGTGTACGAGGTAAAATTTGCTGATGCTACCGCCGATTTTGAGCGAGACATCCTCAAAGAAAACCCGCAAAAGCTGTCTTATTTGACAAGGTTGTTTGCCTATGTATTTTCATCTGCCCGGTTGATGTGCGGTATCTTCTTGGGGCTGGCAATTATTTTAAGCATCATGCAGCCCGTCACGGCCTTGATATGGGGAAGGTACATTGATAGCGCAAACGCCCATGCTGAAACCCTTGATGTAGAAACGATTCAGTTAATTTCATTGATAGGGCTGGCTGTGCTTTACTGGCTTATTGGCTTTTTAAGCAACCTGCTTAATGGCTACTTGTACGGCGGCGAGGATATTCAACGCCTCAGTAAAGTGCAAGACCACCGGCTTCAAGAAAGATTCCGGGCAAAAATGTTTAGGAAAATATCCAAGTTATACCCCGACTACATGGAAGTGCCCAAAATAAACGACATGATAAACCGCAGCTTCAATTCCATGGGCGGCGAGTGGAGTTCCCTGCAGCGTGGCGTTATGATAGAGGGATATGTCATTATCGCCCGTGTTATTTCTGTGGCGGCGGTTGCATTATCATTGTATATATTTAACCCATTGCTTAGTTTTATTGTGTTGGCCGCACCCTTGCCGTCGCTGTACACCACGTATGTAGGCAACAAGCTTAATTTCAAATTTTCGCGGGACAATGGCCCCATATTGCGTAAAGCCAATTACTATCAAGGTGTGCTGCTGGGTACATCGGCAAAAGAAGTGAAGGCATTAAATTTGTTCGATTTCTTTTTTGGCAAGTGGAAGCCGCTGGCAGACGAATACCTGGTAAAAGAACGCCAAAACCGCATTCGTGTGTTTATCATGGGTACTGTAAGCGGCGTAATAGCGAATATCGCTAGCGTGGGCGCCAATGTATTTGCAATTATATTGCTAACCCGGGGCGAGTTATCTATTGGTGCTTTGGGTGCCGTGCTTGCCCTAATTGGTACTTTAATGCGCTCAACGTCGAGTTTGTTTGGTTCGCTCGCAAATTTTGTTTCCAAGAAAAATGAATCCGCGCAATTTTTTGAATTGATTGACCTTAATGAGCAAGCCCTTGAAACAGAAAAAATTAGCAAAGCGGCTCCGCCGCTTCCCGGAGGAAGCGGGATTCATTCCCGCTGTAGCGGCGGGGCTTGGGGTTTGACTCCTGCGAAGCAGGCGTGCATTAGCACGGGCCACCCGGCCAGCAAGCAAAGCTTGCGAGAGGGCAGAGCCCCATTCAGCGACGGAAATTGCGAATGCAATTTCCTAGCAATAGAAACATTGGCCACACAAAATGTATCTTTCCGCTATCCTTTAACCGACGAATACCGGATAAAAAACATTGATTTCTCGCTGCGCAAAGGTGAAAAAGTGGCTTTTGTAGGTGAAAATGGGGCAGGAAAAACCACTTTTGTTAAATTGCTGACGGGGATGCTTGAGCCGTCCAAGGGTGAGGTGCTAATCAATGGCATCGCTACCAACAAGCTCGACCCCGCCGCACGATACAACGCCTCTTCTTGCGTTTTTCAAGAGCCGTCACGGTTTAATACTTTTACCATTGCGGACAATGTCCACATTGGTGATGTTCTGCGCGAACGTGACGAACAACAAATAGAAGAAGCATTGGCGTTTGCGGCTTTTGAGGGTGCAGATAAAGATGCTATGCTTGGCAAAGACATTGGCGGAACGGAATTGTCTGGCGGGCAATGGCAAAAAATCGCAATCGCGCGGGCGTATTACCGCGGGCGTGACTTCTTTGTGCTTGATGAACCTACAAGCAACCTTGACCCCATCGCCGAAGCCGACGTTTTTAAACAGTATATCGCCATGACACAAGGGAAAACGGTGATTATGGTCACACATAGAATTAGCGTGGCTTCGCTGGCAGGCCGGGTTGTGGTATTCAAAGGCGGCGAAATTGTTGAGGATGGCAAACATGACGAATTGCTTGCAAAAGACGGCGAATATGCGCGTTTGTATTCCACACAAGCGCAGTGGTACGACAGATAAATTTTCATATCAATTTTAGCAATTTTCTGGTATAATTGATGCATGCTAGGATATTTGGTGCAACACGAATAGGAGACCCAACAGATGAGCGAACAAGACCAAAGAATAAAAGGTATAGACATCGTCGATGAAATGAGCGGCTCGTTCCTGGACTATGCCATGAGCGTAATTGTATCCCGCGCACTGCCGGATGTACGTGACGGGTTAAAGCCCGTACACAGGCGCATACTTTATGCCATGAGTGAGCTTAACCTGGACCCGGGTAAGGCCTACAAAAAGTCCGCGCGTATTACGGGTGACACCATGGGTAAGTACCACCCCCACGGCAACTCGTCCATTTACGATGCCATGGTGCGTATGGCGCAAGACTTTTCTATGCGCTACACATTGGTAGACGGGCATGGTAACTTTGGCTCTATGGACGGCGACGGCGCAGCGGCCGAGCGTTATACTGAAGCGCGGCTTTCCCGCTTGTCTATGGAGCTTCTTTCGGATATCGAAAAAGAAACCGTAGACTTTATACCAAACTACGACGAGGAATTTACCGAGCCTTCGGTACTGCCGGCGCGCTTCCCCAACCTGCTTGTAAACGGCAGCATGGGTATCGCCGTTGGTATGAGTACCAACATCCCGCCGCACAACTTAACGGACGTAATTGCCGCCGTTTTACATCGTATTACTCACATTCAAGAAGGCCAGGAAACAGATATAAACGACCTGATTGGCATAGTGAAAGCCCCTGACTACCCTACAGGCGGTGCCATTTTAGGCACATCCGGTATTCTTGAAGCGTACCGTACAGGGCGCGGGCGTGTTGTACTTCGTGCTACAGCTTTAATCGAGCCGATGCCGGGCGCGGCTAACCGCGAGCAAATACGTGTTACCGAAATCCCGTATCAGGTAAATAAGGCCAACTTGGTCAAAAGAATGGCCGAACTGGTAAAAGACAAGAAAATAGACGGAATCACAGACATTCGTGACGAATCCAACCGCAATGGTGTCCGCATAATCATTGAATTGCGCAAAGATGCGAATGCAAATGTGGTACTAAACCAGCTTTACAAAATGTCGCCGCTGCAAGAAAGCCACGGCATTATCATGTTGGCACTGGTTAATAAAGAGCCAAAAATCCTGACGCTGGCAGAAATAATAGAGCATTATATTGGCCACCAAAAGGAAGTTATAACCCGCCGCACCCAATTTGACTTGGCAAAAGCGGAACGCCGCGCCCACATATTAGAGGGCTTGCTAAAGGCTTTAGACCATATCGACGAAATAATAGCCCTTATCCGTAGCAGTGCAGATACAGCAGAGGCACGGGCAAAGTTAATGGAGCGGTTCGACTTTACAGAAGTACAAGCCCAGGCCATTGTAGATATGCGCCTTCGTGCGCTAACAGGCTTGGAAAGAGGCCGCTTGCAAGCTGAATATGACGAATTGCAGGTTCTTATCGCAGAACTACGCCGTATACTTTCAGACGAAAGTTATCTGCTGTCGGTTCTTAAAGATGAATTAACCAAGGTAAAAGAACGGTTTGGCGATACGCGCCGCACGGCCATACTTCACGACCCGGGCGAGATAAACATGGAAGACCTCATTGACGATGCCCAAAGCGTGATTACAATTTCCAACTTAGGGTATATCAAGCGTATTCCGCTGGATGCTTACCGTAGCCAAGGCCGGGGAGGCAAGGGCGTTATAGGCATGCAAACCCGCGAAGAGGATTGGGTAAAAGACTTGTTTGTGGCTAATACCCACGACCATATCTTGTTCTTTACCAGCAGCGGGCGTACGCATAGCCTGCGCGCGTTCGAGATACCCGAGGCAGGGCGTCAGGCCAAGGGTATGCCGCTTGTTAACTTGTTAAACCTACCCGGCGGTGAATCGGTTGCGGGCCTTATACCAGTAAGTGCTAAAGCGGCTTCGCCGCTTCCCGAAGGCAAAGCCGAAGGAAGCGTAGCTGGGATTGACTCCCAGCAGAGTGGCTGGGATGGTTATTTGATAATGGTTACCAGAAAAGGTACCGTAAAGCGCACGGCACTTTCTCAGTTTGCCAAAATAAATAAAAACGGACGTGTTGCCATAACCTTCCGTGAAGACGATACGCTTATGGCCGTTATGCGTTCCGATGGCGAGCGCGAGGTGTTCCTTGCCACAAAATCAGGCAAAGGTATCCGTTTTAGCGAGAAGCAAATACGCCAAAGCGGCGGCCAGTCCATGGGCTCTCGCGGGATAAAGCTACGCGAAGGCGACCATGTTATTGGCGCAACCGTAGCAGACAGCCATGTGCTGGTTGTAGCCGCCAACGGATACGGCAAATGCACCCCGCTGGAAAGCTATCGCGGCAAAAACCGCGGCGGCAGCGGCGTTATTGTGTACAAGCCGTCCGATAAAACAGGAGAAGTTGTTGGCATAGAGGCCGTTACAGAAAATGACGGCTTGATAATAATCAACTCCGAAGGTGTTGTCATACGCCTTCGTGTCGCGGATATTTCTATCCAAGGGCCATATGCTGCCGGTGTCAAGCTTATAAATATGAGCAACGGCACAACGGTGGTTAGCATCGCCAAATTTACGGATGATGAAAGCGATGAAGAAGTGGATGAAAATACCGAAAATGAAATGGAGGTGTAGTAGATGTTTGGAGTTATGATTCTCATTCTGTGGTATGTTGTATATATTGTGCAGCTTTTCTTGGCATACGGGACAGCCTATAGGCTTACAAAAAATGGCGGGGATAATGGAGTTGCCCTTTTTGGATGGATGCTTCTAATGATGCTGGCTTCTGCGGTTCCCGGGTTAGGGTTTTATTTGTGGAGTAAGTACAAAGACTAAAAAAAGACTGTCTCCGCCAGGCATTCATTATGCCGATTGAGGCGGTCTTTTTTGTGTCAGCCCTGACATATTTTATCATTATTGCGACCAAATTAGTGCCATATTTTATCATTATTCGGATAAAATTGCGACTGTCCCAGTATGTCCCCAGGCAGTATAAAATACAGTTAAACGAAATTAATTAAAATCAGGAGCGTGTTTCATGATGAAAAAATTGCTTTTTATGGTTCTAATGGCATCTGTTATGTTTGCTTTGGTGGCTTGCGGCAGCAATGCTGATACAGAAGGTAATAGAGAGCAGACACAAACCCAAGATAACGGTAATCAAATCGCTACAACAACACCCGAATCAGTTCAAGGCGAAGCTGATGTAAGAATTACGTTGCCTAACGAATACTACACTTTTGGAGATTCGTTTTATTATGGCCGGGACTTTCGGAAAGTTACTTTCGGCACAGCACCCGTAATGTTTGATGTGGCTTTTGACGATGGGCGCCAATATAGAGTTGGCATCCCCGTAAGCATAGAAAATGTCGGCAATTTTCAAGACACTTCTTCCACACATCATATGTTTACTGTTTTCAATAGCGAGGGCGATGAAGTTGTTATTTTTTCTGTAAATAATGTGGCTCATGCCATTGAAAGAGGAAGAGTTGGTGCAAATTGGCCTCTAATTAACGATATAAGGAATATTAATGTTGGTCAAACAAGACATGGATATTTAGTTTTTGAATATACGGAAGATGGAACATATTATGTTCGAATGGGCAATCCTTTTTTTACTGGGGATCCGGATTTGTTTTACTGGGCGGCATTTGAAATCAACAGGGATGGCCTTGACAGAAGGTATCATAACTAGGGCGTGTGTCGCTTCAATGTCTTCAGCAAGCTGGTATAGACGATTCCGTTGAAAAAGGGCTCAGTTTTCGGTCGAAGCGCGCCGTGCGGCGGCGCGGCGCCTCCCTTGACTTCACTGTTTTCAACTGAAATCACTATAAATCCATTGTTTATTCATTTTCATACCTCCATGTTGTGTTCGAGCTTATACAGGGCTACAAATTCCTTAATATCGTCAAAGGTGGGGTCGTGGAAGTAAAAATATCCTTTGACACAACCCATTCGCTTGTCGGGGTTGGTGATTACACGGTTTTTGCAATTTTCCATCGTACCCTTTTTCTTCTTGCACTTATAGCACCCGCCCCATCTGGTAGCAAAGGATGCAGGGAAACGATTTTTGAGCCATTCAATTTTATCGGGGTGCGTGTGATAGATTTTGGGGAAAGCGAATTTTACCGACATACTGTAGTTGGCGCTATGCAGAAATTCTTCTTCGTGATATGACGAACCCTTGCCAACCAACAGCCATTCTTTTGAACCTTTTTTGTAGAGATAGCAATACATCTTTTCTTCGCCAGTGGGATTGAAGCCGTGTTTGATGGCTTCGTCGTAGAGCCAGTAGTAGATTTTACGCAAATGAGCCGGCTCGCTGTCAGTTTTGGCAAGGAAGAATGTTTCATGGGATTGAGTTGTTGGGTCTTGTACATAGCGATAGGAAAAATAGCGGATGTGGTTTGTATTTTTGGGGTTTGTCTCCTTGAAATATGCGCAAATGACTGAAACTACATGGGGGTTGTCGGGAAATGAAACACCAAAAACCGGGATATTTGCATCGTGGTATCCTTCAATTTGCATCCCCATTTTACTAAGCCTGTCTAACAATAATGTTGTGCTTTCCATCGGGCGGCAGACAAGCTGCTCATCAATGCGTTTTTTCGCATGGTCGGCGAAGCGCTGCTTGTCCACAATCAGCACATTATCATCCGCATGGCCGCATGATACCAACGCATTTAACAGCATAATCACGCGGTTTTGAATCAACCCATACCATGTCAAATCGCTCCACGTTGGGAAACCCCAATCAAAAGGTGTACCGCACTCAATTTCGTCATACACAGCATATAAAAAATCTTGTAATGACTTAAAGGCGCGGACAAAATCGGCGTTTGACAAATCACCAATATGAACAGGGTTGATAACCATATCATCGGGGATAAACACCATGTCTGCTTTATATGTCCTCATTGCCTTACGCGTTTCTCCCTCAAATATTTCACGGATATACGCATGAAACGCACTAGCAAATGCGGGGTCGGACTGTACGCATACATTGGCATATTCGCTCAACATGGCAAACGTATTTTTATCCCTGCTGACATACCCGCACCAACGGTTTCTTACAAAGGTATCGATTGATGTAACCGTCGGCGGCTTTCCGTCCAAAGTTGCAGTAAAATGGCCAATAAATTCTTGTGTGCCTTTCTTCAACTTCATAATAAAGTCACCCACATAGCAGGGCGAACGCCGATTTCGATATCATACACATCACTACCGCAGACAAACAGTTCGCCTATTTTGCCCACAATGGGGGTAGTATGCCGCACATGTATTCCGGGTGAGCGCAACCACCAACATTTTGCATCCCAACCTGCGTTATATACCTTGTGGTATAAAGCTTTGCGCGCGTCGTTATATTGGTCGTTAATGCATTGCCCCCAATCCCAGTGTTCATCATCGCTTACAATAAGTTCATTACTCTCCATTGACTTATAATGCCATCGCTTGTTGTTCCGCAAATCGCCGCTGTCGCCGAAATATTCCAACACTTCGTTCGTACTCAGCAGAAAAATTTTATCAACAGTAGGATTACCCCATTTTGTGCCATACCAAAGGTTATCGCAGTCGGTCAGCCTTGTTTCCATGATTCGCGCCCTATCTGTCGGGCCAAACGTGTCGTAGAATTGCTTGTTTAGATATTTGCGCAAATCACAATGTTCCCAAGTGATGTGAATAAACTCCTCGTGATATGGGCGTGTTTCAATCACGCTTTCGGTAATAATCAGCGCGCTGTTGCCGTCAGTTTTCAACACACGCCATTGATATTTGCCAAAGGGGATTATGGCTCCCTCTGCGACAACAACCGGTGATAAAATTGAATCAATCGAAGTGTTCAAGAGCTTAGCAAGCAACGGCAGCATTGCCGTTTCGGGCAAGGTATGACCGTTTTCCCATTTGCTGATTGCTTGCGCGCTTATTCCTAGTTTTTCAGCCAATTCATCTTGCGTAAACCCATTTCGTTTGCGCAATAATAAAATTTGGCGGCCTATCTTGATGTTATCCAACATAAAATCCTCCCGCATTTAGTTTGTTCCGCTTTGCTTTTTCGGATATGTTAATGTTAGCAAAATCAAAAAGGCATTGCCATACTTAGTAGGTTGTGTTTTTTGTCGATAACTTAACTTTAAGTTAAGCTTAAACCTTAAAGCGTCGCAAGCCCTGAATATAAGGCTATTCAAGGCTTGCAGTATTTGTATTAGGGCGTGTTCTAAACGTCCTTTATTTTTCTATATTCATTTCGCTGCCTGTATTAGCCCCTTAAGGCTATATTGCAGCACCTCCGCCATATTATTGATTTCTTTTGCGCTTGGCGGGGATTCTTGCCCGGCCAACATATCGCGGGCGGCTTCGTATGCGGTTACATATGCATTCCAAATCTCCGGTGCTATCCCCAGTCCAAATTCTGCGGAGGCCAGGGGGTCACCGGTATGCGCTTGCGCGGCGGCGAGGGCGTTTTTTAGTGCTGCGAAAATATCTGTGTTATCCGCGGTTGTGTTGTTTTTCAATATTTCTCCGTTTGCAGCGCGGCGCGGGATATCACCATCAATACTCATTTCAATGACTGTTGGCAATTGATTCCGCGGTAGATTTGTCAAATCAATAAGCATTTGGCCGTTTGCGACTTGAATTTTATCAGCAAACGATATATTACCGCCAAGAACCCCAGCATCTATAATATTATTCGCCATTGCAGGCAGTATCAGCTTTTCTAAGGTGTACGCCGGCATGAATATGAGGTAAAGCTTGCCTTTTTTTGCGGTAGCGTACACATGCAGCCATGCGCTATTATCTGCAATGCCCTGTCTTGGCATCTCTGCCAGTTCGTAAAACGCCGGGCGGGTGCCGTATATTGCATCGCCATTCATTTTTAGCCATTCCCCTACTTCGCAGATAACTTCCGCGCTTTTAGGGGGCATTTGGCCGCTATCATCCGGCCCCATGTTTAGCAATAGGTTCGCGCCGTTGCTCACACTGCTAAGCAGGTAATTTATCACGGTTAACGGGCTTTTCCAATTGTGATCTGTGGCGCGGTATCCCCATGTGTCGTTAAGGGTTTGGCAAAGCTCCATATCAAACTCGCGCGCCCGTACAAGTTCTTGAGGGGAGTTTTCGGCAGTATAAAAGTCAAGATCTTTCGCGGTTCTGGAATGTTCCCTGTCGGTAAAAATACGGTTGTTGGTGATAAGGTTTGGGTTTAAAGTGCGCATGTAATGGTATAGGCCGTATCCGTCGTCCCGGCTCAGTTTTAGCATGTTTGCATCGTCCCACCAAATGGCATGCGCGCCGTAATCGACAATTAGTTCCCGAAGTTGCCCTTTTAGGCGCGATAAATAATCGGATTTAGCCGCCGCCCTGCACTGCGGGGTTGCTCCATTAAAACTATAGTTGATTTGCTCGCCATGGTGCTCGTTTAGGTGACGTACGCCTGTCCCGTATCGCGGATACTGGGTATAGTCATACCAATCTGGCAGGGTAAGATATGCAATAAATCTGACCTCGCCCGGCGTACCTGTGGTCGCATGGCAGGCATCGGCAAGTTCCCTTACTAAATCGCGTTTAAACCCGCCGTGGTTAGCCACGGAAGTTATAGACCAGTCCTTGTGCGCCCGTATTTTTGTGTCATACATACTAAAGCCGTCGTGGTGGCGGGTCGTCATTACTATATATTTTTGCCCGGCCTCTTGCGCCAGTTTTACTATTACTTTGGCATCCCAATTTCCTGGGTTAAAGGGGCTTGCTACGTTTTTTGCGTAGTTAATACGCGTCGTGGTGCGCTGGGGGTGTGACTGCCGCATGACCCACTCGCCCCCGCCCGGGCTATTGTCCGGGCCAATAGAGCCGTCCTGGTTAATGCTTAACCCCTGTGTAAAGGCATACGGCCCAAAATGAATAAACATACCATACGCGGCATCACGCCACCATTTCATGCGGGTATTGCGGACTTCGGCACTTTCGTTTATTGCCTCATAAGTGTTTGGCCGCCCCGCACCCACATCGTCGGTACCATTATAAGGCGTAAAGCCGTATTGAGAAAACACAAAGAAATCCATATCAACATCTGTTGGAGCCGGGAACACAAAAAAAACATCATGTGTACCGGTTATATTTCCCGGCAAACCATTGATGTAATGGGCTTTATAAGTGGGGATTTGGGGGTTGTTTAAATTATCATTGGTGACTTCTGCGGTTTGCCAAAACGGGTTATGCGCACCGTCGGCAGGCTGGTCACCTGTGGGATGCACATAATGAGCAAGACGATAATTTCCGGTATTGGTAAGGGTGATATCGCCTATTTTTTCGCCTGTTGGGCTATCAAGGCGTACTTCTATCTTTTTCCCGGCGTTGGCTTGGTTTGCGGCCAGCATAATCATGAAGGTTTTGTAACCGCCTTCGCCAAAGTCTATATCCCTGAATATTAGATAGTCGCCCATTACAAAACTCCCACCAAAGGATGTAAAGTCTACGGCGGTATCAGTGTTCGCAGCCGCAGCCGCAGCCGCAACGCTGTGGGTTTTATCGCAAGATTGTACCTCAATTGGTTTTGAAGCAGATATATCTTTGCTACTTGCGGTCATTGCACATGCCTCCTATTTCTTCCGGGGTTAACGGCCTGTTGAAAATCTGCAAACTACGAATAACGGCATCAACGTCCGGTAGGATTTTTTCAAGCGGAAGAACAAATGAAGCCGAGTCATATGTTATGCCGGTACGCTGGCCGACACCGCCGGAATCTACAAATTTTTTATCGTTATTAATCCATACATTGTTTGCGCATGGCGAAATTTTTATCCCGTTTATATACAGTGCCACGTCTGTCCAGCTTGGCACTGTTCTAACCTGCGGGTTTGGATTACTGTGGGCAGGGTATGTCTGCTGGGTAACCAAGGTAATTGTAAACCATTCGTCCGCCTTAATTAAACCTTGCGGAACCGTTATTTGCTCCATTATTGCGGTAGGGTCGCTGGAGGATGTTCCCGTTTTATGGGTGAAGCTTTGATATGCGAAGTGATACTCCAAGCCGTATTGGCCGCGGATAAACCCAATGTTACCGCTACCCCTAAAGTTGGCAAAAAGCGTGCCATCCGCGCCGTGGAACAAAGCGGTATCCGGCGGCACATTTGCGAGTTTTGCTTCCATGCTGACAGAATACGGGAAGCTCATGGATTTAAACGGCAAACGAAGCGCAATCCCCGCGGGTAGGTTTAACCCCTCGGGAACGGATTTAGAGCCGGTTGCAATTACATTATAACCATTTCCGGATAAGTCGTTCAAAGGGTTGCCAGAACCAAAATCATATGATGCCACAAGGCCTGAAATACTTTCAACAAAACGTGCGGGATTTGCCCCGCCTGCTCTGTTCCATTGTTTGTGCGCACGCTCTGCAAAGCTTTCCCACGTATCGCAATCCGCTTTTTTCCCGTACCACGCTTTTTCTGCCGTGATAATAACGCCCTCTTTAAACCGGTCAAACAAATCAAATTCGGATAACCCACCGTTGTATGCCACGATGTCGTGCCACATACAAAACATCACACCCTGTGTTTGCGGGTGGTTGGGCGGCGCAACCCAAGAACCCTTTGCGCCGCGGCGTTCGGAATGAAAATTGGCGGCATGGAAGGTATCATAAATATTCTCGAAACTGTAGTTGGACGGGTTTGCGGCGTTTTGCCAGTAGATTCCGCCGTAGCGGTCGGGGTAGCCGTTATAATTTGCGGGGACGATATACAGCAAATTGCTTGTGTTAATTACATTGTAGCCTTTTTCGTAAACCGCCCCTACGCCGCCATCAGCACTCACTTCCTCCGGATGCCACATGGTAAGCCTAACTTTTGGGTCGCGAATAACTTCTTCGATAACATTGGCGTTTAATGTTGCTTGCGAACTCCATAAGCGCACCTCTAGGTTAAACGGGTGAAACCTTGCATCGCCTCCCCGCAAAGCCTTGATTGTTTCCATTTTGTATGTAGCAAGCGCATCTATATGAGCCAAATCGTATTCGTCGCCGCCAAAATGGATTTTATTGCTGACGAATGTGCCGTCGCTTATATATTCGCAAAATAAGCCCAACACAAAACCGATAACTTGGCTGCGTTTTTGAGGCGTGGTAATATCCATTTGGTTGATGTTGGACGGGTGCACCGGCGGCCTTTGGCTTTCTGGAAGCCTGCCAAAAATCCTTGAATGCGCCGGGGTGTCAAGTTCGTTAACCACCTCTATGCCGTATTCCAGCAAATTTAACTGAAAGCGGCGGTAATCGGCTTTGGAATAGGTACCTTCGCCACCCGGGTTAGCCGTGCCGTCATGCCCGTTAATTGCGGCAAAATCATAGTTATCGCTTTCAAGCCTCATAGCGGCAAACTCCGCATTGCCCCAATAATCGTTTAAATGCACATGCAATTCGTTGAGCTTAAACCAGGCCATATATTTGCCCACTTCCTCCAGATAAGCAAGTGGATAATAAGTACGCCCAACGTCAATCATTCCGGCGCGGACAGTGTGTTGCGGGTAATCGCGCGCCTCACCCATGGGCGCGGTGCGCTTATCGTCGGAAGCATAAAAAATTTGCGTAAGCGTTACACCGCCATAAAGTAATCCGGTTCTGTGACCCGCACTTATCGTAATGCTGTCATTTATGCTTATACGATACCCCTCTTGCCCAAGCTCATCTTGCAGGCTGGGTTCGTATACGAATACAATATCGCTATCTCTACTGCCGGAGGCAACAATTTCTGGTGTAATGCCCAGCATCTCGGTGAAAAATGCTTGTGTTTTCTGCTCTGCTGTTGTATTTAAGTTATGTTCTCCCCTGCGGTTATCGGCTGTATTAATCTCGACAGAAGAACCTGTGGGAAATGTAGAAGGGGCAACAAAACGCGTATGTGACGTTAACGTAAAATTTTTACCTGCTGTTGCGCCGTGCCATTCTTGTATACTTGGAACGACCTTTGGTGCGGGGTTCCCTTTACTCATGTCAGCAACATCCTGTCCGAAAGCATTTCCTCGCCGCTGGCTTGCTCAAACATTTTAAGCAAGTCGGGTACGGTTAACTTCGCCTTCTCGTCTGCATTCTGCACGTCTAAAATAATCCGTCCCTCATGCATCATCATCAAGCGATTTCCGCTTTTAAGCGCATCACGCATATTATGGGTTACCATTAGAGTAGTGAGTTGATTATCATGAACCAATTTGTCGGTCAAATCCAGTACAATTTTTGCTGTTTTTGGGTCGAGTGCGGCGGTGTGTTCGTCTAACAGCAGCAACTTCGGCTTCTGAATCGTTGCCATCAACAACGTCAGTGCTTGCCGCTGCCCGCCGGATAACGTACCAACCTTTACCGACAAGCGATCCTCCAGCCCCAAGCCCAGCACAGCCAAGCTTTCGCGGTATATTGCACGTTCACTCCGCTTAATGCCCCAGCGTAGTGTACGCCGCTTGCACCGCCTATACGCAATCGCGAGATTCTCTTCAATGCTCATACTTGGCGCAGTCCCCATACGCGGGTCTTGGAATACGCGCCCAATAAGCTTGGCACGCATATGTTCAGAGGAAAGCGGCGGGGCAATTAATGGCCGGAATGCGCGCCGAATAAGCCTGGCACGCGTATATTCTGGGTGGCGGTTTACGTCATGCCCATCAATAGTTATGGTGCCGCTATCCACTTTAAAAACACCGGCAACAGCGTTTAAAAACGTCGATTTACCTGCGCCATTGCCGCCAATGACAGTAATGAAATCGCTTTCCCGCAGATGCAGGTTAACGCCGCCAAGCGCGACCTTTTCGGTGGCCAAGCCTTTGTCGAAAGTTTTTTTCACATCAGTACATGTCAGCATTGGTTCACCCGCCCTTTCGCTTAATGAAATTCAAGTTTAATTTTTCGCGTAAAAGCGGCAAAGACAATGCCAATGCCAGCACCAATGCTGTAAACAGCCTAAAGTCGTTTGGATTAATACCTATGCTAAGTACAAATCCACGGATAAGGTAAAATAAAATCGAACCCAGCACCACCGCAATAAATACTTTGTGGTTGTTCTTATCCCTGAAAATGACCTCGCCCATGATTACAGATGCCAGCCCGACAACAATCACACCAACACCCATGTTAACATCCGCAAAGCCTTGAAATTGGAAAAATAGTGCGCCCGAAATCGCAATACAACCATTCGAAAGGACGAGACTAAGCACCTTCATGCGGCGCGTATTAACCCCCTGCGCTTGCGCCATAGCCTCATTATCACCAGTGGCGCCCACGACATAACCCAGCTCTGTGTTATAAAATAACCGCAGCAACACAATTACCACCGTAACAACGATAGCCCCCAACACAATTCCCGCCCCTAAACGCTCGGGAATCCCGGCCAGTTCAACCACATACCGAACCGGTGGAAGAGAGCCCACGCGGGTGATAAGGGTGTCTGCGCCGCGCGGCAATGAAATATTTGGGGTACCCATCACCCGTAAGTTAATGGAGTACAGCCCTGTCATTGCAATGATACCAGATAATAGCGGCGGTATTTTTAACACGGTATGCAAAAAACCTGTCATGCACCCGGCGGCCATACCGGCAGCCATTGCAAACAATGTTCCCATAATCGGGTCCATGCCCCCTGCAATCAAGCGCGCAGCAAGCCCTGCCCCTAAGGCAAAGCTGCCCTCGGCTGTCAGGTCGGCATAATTTAAAAAGCGAAATGTCAAATACATGCCAATGGCCATAATGCCCCAGATTAAGCCTTGCGCCACAGCATTTAATATTACGGTCGTGCTCATGAAAAAGACCATAAAGCCCAAAGCCACAAGCAATGCCGCTATTTTTATCCAGTTTGGTTTCATAAAATTAGTCTCTCACAATTTGTGCCGTATTCAGTACTTCTTCAGATATGGTGATACCCAGGCGTGCGGCGGTATCAATATTAATGGATAATACGCCCGATTCTTGCTGCCACTGTATTGGCATTGTCCTTGGAGCGGTTTCGCCGCGTAATATCTGTGCGGCCATATCTGCCGTTTGGCGGCCAAGCAAGTAGTAGTCAATTCCTTCTGTAGCCAATGCGCCATAACGTACACCGGCAGATTCGCCAACAATTACAGGAATACCGGCTTCGTCTGCAACCAGCATAACGGCCGCGTAAGCACCCGCAACGGTGTTACATGTTGGGACATAGATTACATCCACGCGCCCTACCAGCGATTGTGTTACGTCGCCCACTTCCAAGAGGCTGGGCGCATTTGCAACAACATATGAAAGCCCGCCATGTGCGCGAATAGCTTCGCGCGCTAAATCCGCCTGGAATACCGAGTTTACCTCGCCCGAGTTATATAACAACCCAATGACTTGTGCATCAGGCAAGAGCCGCGTGATAAGGTCAATTTGCCCTGCAACCGGCGTTAAATCTGACACACCTGTCACATTGCGTCCGGGAACTTCAAACGAATCAATTAACCCTGCGGTATACGGGCATGTAACGGCCGTGATAACAATGGGGATATCTTCTGTGGCACGCGCAACTGCCTGCGATGCGCCCGTTGCAATTGTCAGAACTAGATCAGGCTCCCTGGACACCAAGTATTCTGCCATTTGTGCCGCTACAGAAGAATCTCTACCGGCGTTACGGAAGATAAAAGTCACATTTTCGCCTTCTGTAAAGCCAAGCTCGGCTAAACGCGTGGTAAAACCATCGTGAGCTGCCGTTAGTGCAGGATGGTCTAAGTACTGTAAAATACCGATAAGATATGTGTCATCGTCGCGGTTATTGCCGCAAGCGGCTAACATGCCAGCCAAAAGCACAAATGCCAAAGCGATAGAGATGAATTTTTTCATAAAATGTCCTCCTACACCCGTGTTCTAATTTTTATATATCTTTAAGCATAACACGCCCTGGGCTTTCGTGCAAACTGTTTTTGCGCATTGTAAAAAATTACCTCATAAAAATAGGGCTACCTCTTAATAAGCAGCCCTATTTCCGTATTTTTTTACGCTTTGGTTTTTAAGAACATATTCATTTCTTCCAAAAGCTCGTCCGGGTCTATGCCGTGACCTGTTGCCGCTTCCCCTAATGTTTCTGCTGCGGCAGACGGACAGCCTACACAACGCATACCATGGTTTAATAGTATTGCGGCCAATTCCCTATCTACTTGCAAAACATCCTTGATAAACATGTCTTTTGTTACTTGTGCCATTTAAAATCTTCCTTCCTAAAAAAATTATTACGCCGTTACGTACTCCTCAAATTTGCAAACCCTGGGAAGTAGCGGAAAATAACCCGCCCTAAAATATCCCCATGGTATACATAGGTATTAACCCAAGTGCGGGAATCTTGCGAATTGTTGCGGTAGTCGCCAAGCACAAACAAATGATTAGCCGGCACTTGGTATGGGCCAAAGTTGCGCGATATTTGACCATGGACAAAATCGTCCCGCAATGGTTCGGTGCTATCATTTATATACACCCTGCCATTAACAATATTTACTGTATCGCCGGGTAGCCCTATTACACGCTTCACGTTCAAAGTCGTAGGGTCGTCTGGGCTGGGGAATACGATAATATCAAAACGGCCAGGTTCCGAAAACATATACGAAAGCCTAAACGCTATGATGCGGTCGTATGGACGAATCGTACCTTCCATAGAACTTGTTGGGACAGTTGCGTTTACAATAACAAAATGGTTTAGCAAAAGTGCAAAACCAACCGCAAACAAAATTATCTTGCCCCAGCTAATTGCCTCGCCCAGCAATTCTTTTTTTGCATTAGGTACAACCATGCACACACCTCTTATACTGCTTTCCAAATTGGAAACAGTATTAAAAATTTCCCCAAGTATAGCATAAATTAAACACAAAGACAATTATACCGCGCAATATTGTCATCGTAAACACATGAAGAGATATAGGTGTGGGCTGCAATCCTACATAAAATTCGTTTCGTATGCCAAAAATGGTTGTAATTGCACAAAGGTAACAGTATAATGACTGTACAATATTCACAAACGGGAGGTATTTTATGAGAGTTTATTCGGCAAACGAAATCCGGAACGTGGCAGTTATGGGACACGGCGGGTGCGGTAAGACGGCATTAATGGAAGCAGCACTGCACATAACCAAAGTCACCAGCCGGATGGGGCGCGTAGACGACGGTAATACAATTTCGGATTATGATCCGGAAGAAATAAGGCGTAAGTCATCTGTGAGTTCATCTATTATTCCCATCGAATGGAATAACAGCAAAATTAATTTCATGGATACGCCCGGTTTTTTCGACTTTGTTGGCGCAGTAAAAGAAACATTAAGCGTGTCAGATGCGGCACTTATTCTTGTTTCCGCAAAATCTGGTGTGGAAGTTGGTACAGAACTTGCATGGGAAAACGCGCAAGAGCTGCCGCGCATCATTTTTGTAAACGGTATGGACGACGAGCATGCTGACTTTACCAAAGCCGTGGAAGATATGCGCGAAAAATTGGGCCACACAGTCGCGCCATTGCAAATCCCGTTTAAAGAGGGCGGCAAAGTTGTGGGCTATATAGATGCCTTCACAGGCCAGGCATATAAATGGGATAAGGAAAAAACAATCCCTTGCGATACCCCTGCAGATATGGTTGATGTATACGAAGAGCATCACGCCTTCCTGCTAGAGGCCATTGCAGAAACAGACGAAACCCTTATGGAAAAATATTTTGGCGACGAGGAATTAACACAGGAAGAAAAAACCCGCGGCCTTCGTACCAGTATTGCCAATGGCAGCTTGTCACCTGTGCTTTGCGGTACCGCAACCGGTAAAGATATGATTGGCGTGGCCGCCATGTTAGATATGTTAACAACGTTAGTGCCGCCAGCAGCCGAACTTACACGTAAAATTCATGTTATCAAAGACGGCGAAACGGTTCCGTTGCCATGTTCGGAAGCGGGCCCTGTATGTGCGCTTGTTTTCAAAACAATCTCTGACCCGGTGGTAGGGCGGCTTAGTTTGTTTAGAGTCTACTCCGGCATTATCAAAAAAGATACGCCATTGTATAACACCAACCACGAAGTTATGGAAAAATTTAGCCAATTGTTTTATGTCCGCGGCAAAGACCGGTTTGAAGTCTCGGAAATTAGAGAAGGGGATATTGGTGCCATACTAAAACTGGACACCACCAACACTGGAGATACCCTTGCTACAAAGGCAGACCCTATGAAAATCCCACCAATAAAATTACCGGACGCATTGCTTTCAAAAGCGATTACATCCAAAGGCAGGGGCGACGAGGATAAAGTCTCCACTTCCATAGCAAAACTACTTGCAGAGGACAAAACCCTAACACTGCATATTAATAAGGAAACCAAGCAAACAATTATATCGGGCATTGGCGAGGCCCAACTGGATGTGCTTGTTAACCGCCTAAGGAACCGCTACAAGCTGGAGGTAGAGCTTTCTGATCCGCTTGTGCCTTACCGCGAAATGATAAAAAGCAAAGTAAGCGTGCAGGGTAAATTCAAAAAGCAATCTGGCGGAAGCGGCCAGTACGGCGACGTTCGTATGGACTTCGAACCAAGCGGCGACCTGACATCACCATATGTGTTTGAAGAAACAGTTGTTGGCGGCTCTGTACCAAAGCAGTATTTCCCCGCTGTTGAAAAAGGAATACAAGAATGCGTAAAAGCCGGCCCGCTTGCGGCATACCCTGTTGTTGGTCTAAAGGCCAGGCTAACAGACGGCAGCTACCATGCGGTAGACTCTTCCGAGCTTGCGTTCAAAATGGCGGCGATACTTGCCTTCCGCGACGGTTTCATGAAAGCAAGACCAGCCCTGTTAGAACCGATAATGAGCGTATTAGTTACCGTACCGGACGACTACACCGGTGACATAATGGGCGATATGAACAAACGCCGTGGCCGCATCCTTGGGATGGAGCAAAAGGGCAAGAAGCAAGCCATCCAGGCCGAAGCACCACATTCCGAAATGTTAAAATACGCAACGGATTTGAGATCTATGACCCAAGGCCGCGGAAGCTTTACCATGCAGTTCGAACGCTACGA
>Ga0131853_10001695_pt1 | contig 39294 bp, 18 predicted proteins | sample TergutLab28metaG_FD_92764 | JGI IMG/M metagenome (GOLD analysis project Ga0131853, IMG submission 92764) | Labiotermes labralis P1 segment gut microbial communities from Petit-Saut dam, French Guiana - Lab288 P1 (version 2) (version 2) | ecosystem: Host-associated > Arthropoda: Insects >...
AGCTGCTGCTCAAAGCCCACAAAGCCCGACATGTCAAGGCTTAAATCGGAAATAAAACCGTCAAGGGGCATAAGCAGCTCGTGCTGCAGCTTATTTATGTAGGACGGTACGCCGCGCACTTTAACGATGTCGTATTCCGCGCCGCCTATAAGATGGGTTTGTAAGATGGTCTCGTACTCGGCTGTACCCAAATCGACCAACTCAATGTTGACATGGGGGGCAATCTCCTTGTACGCGTCAAGCAATACTTGATAGTAGGGAATCAGGTGGGCGTCCCACATGGTCCAGGTAAGGTTGATTTCCTCAGCCGCGGCTCCGGGCGGAGGCGGCGGGGGCAATTCCGGCGCGCCGCCCGCTGTTTCACCTGTTTGGCAGGCGGCAAGGCTGAACACAAATACGGCAATCAATAGCAAAGACAACATCTTTTTCACTTACATTCCTCCTCAATGCTGTTAATATGCACAAGTGCCCATTAAGTATAACACATGTCTTTATTACATTGCAACAAAAATAAAAAACCTGATCTATTCCCCATAGTACTCCCGCAAAACGTCAAACGCCAGCTTCTTATGGGTTTTATCCATTGTAAGCAGGCCTTTGATGTTGGTGTAATCCTGCATAAAGTGCGTGCGGCGCGGGCAGCGGAAATCGAAGAAAATCCAGGGGGAAATGCCGCAAAGGTATGGTACCTTGCGGAAAACTTCGATTTGGCGCCGGAAGATGTCCGCCTGTTTATCTTCGCTGAACATTTCATCTGCCGTGCCGCGGAATCCCGCCCGCGCATCCGCTCCGAACTCGCTGATGATAACCGGCTTGGCGGGTTTGCTGTTTTCAAAAACCTTTAAAAGCTGGGAAAAATCCGGTATGTACCATCCGTAGTATTCGTTGATGCCGATAATGTCAATGTACTCGATAAGGCGGTCGGCGATTATCATTTCATCATGGTTTATAAGACAGGCCGCTGAAACAAGACGGGTTGGGTCAAGCTCTCTCGTCTTTTGCGCCAGCTTGCGCATGAAATCAAGCCTGTCGTCCGTATCGGCGTTTTCGTTGCCGATAGACCAGATGATGACGCTGGCGCGGTTTATGTCACGGTTAACCAGTTCCGTAAGCTGGTTTTCCGCGTCCCGGTAAGTGTTGGGGTTGTCAAAGGCAATAGCCCAATAAACCGCGATTTCCTCCCATAACAATATGCCAACCTCGTCCGCGATACGCGCAGCCATTTCAGAGTGCGGATAATGCGCCAACCGCATGAAATTGGCGTTCATCTCCTTAGCCAGACGGTAATTTTCACGGATTTCATCTTCCGTTTGAGCTTTTCCGTTCGCCGCGCTGTCCTCATGGGCGCAGACGCCTTTCAGGAATATCTTTTTACCGTTCAGGTAAACACCGCCGGCATCCGCTTTTATCTCGCGGAAGCCTATCCGCTCTTTCAACAGATCCTTTCCAAAGGAGGCTTCGACATCGTATAGTTTGGGATTTTCAACATCCCAAAGAACGGGGCGTACAGACGGCTCAAACGTCAAACCGCCTTTTCCGTCCGCGATTGGAACCTCTATCTTTGTTTTAAGCTCCGGTATAGATATATATGCTGTACCGGTATCCGCGCCGTTTACCCGGATTGATGCGGTTATACGCTTTAAATCCGAACCGGGTTCAAGAGAGATTTTAAAATCCTGAATAAACGACTTTGGAAGCCGCAGAATCTCCACATCACGGTACAAACCGCCGTAATTAAACCAATCCGTATTGTCGCAGGGAACGTTTGTACGGCGGCGGGTATTGTTTACGACAACAAGTATCCTGTTTTCCTTCTCCAAAACACCCGTCGCTTCCACATAAAACGGCGTAGAGCCGCCTAAGTGCATCCCCATATATTGTTTGTTGATAAACACCGCGGCCTGATAGTTCGCCGCGCCGAATCTTATGAAAACCCGGTCCTCGCCATGATTTTCATATGTAAACCGGCGCGTATAAACGATAGAGCCTTCATGCAGGAACAGTTTTTCGGCCTGCAAGTTCCAACAGGACGGCACGGGCATAAGCGCCCAGTTGTCGAAACTGAAATCCAGCGGATACGCCCTTCCCGCCTCGTCCGCATAGTTCTCCTCAAACCACTTTGCGCGCAGACAGGTGTCGTATTGGTCAACCGCGTAGCGCCACATGCCGTTCAGGCTCTCCCCTTCCCTGCCGTAATCGGTGATATGCGTGTTTTCCAGCCTTTTGGCCAGATATGCGCTTTCATAGTCCTCGGCATGGATGTTTTCCTGAAAGTTACCCGTTATGTCCATATAATACCCCCCGTTTTGTGTGATATTATAAACCCCGCGCAAGGAACTGTCAATGAAATATCCGTTTCAGCTTACGGCATCGGTTTTACTGTAAACCGCTTTTCTGAAGAAACCCCTTGAAACAACCGCAGTAATCAAAGATATTAAAGCGGCGGCAAATATAATTATCCACGGTAATGATTCAAACCGTTCAAACAGCGCCCCGAATAATATCTGCCCCAAGGCCTGTGCCACAAACGGAAGCATCATAAGAATTGACATGACTTTTCCGATAAGCTCCGCCGGCGTTTCCCCCTGCACGTAAGCCATCATTTGTATTTGGAACAGTATCATGAACATAACGGTAAAAACACTTGCCGCCGTTATAATGATATACGCTGTAATCGCCGATGTATCAAACAGAAAAACCAAACCCATCGGTATGACGGACAAACTGCTTAGTATTAATGGAACGTAGACATTTTGGATTTTTAACCTGGATCCCATTGCGGCAGCCCCTCCGCCGGCTAGTATCATACCTACCATCATGATGCTCAGACTGATTCCCGACATTTCCATATCCATGCCTAGGTTTTGGGTGACGAGTACGGGAATTCCGATAATAAGCAGCGACAATACCGTAATGCTGAATATAAATATGACAACAACACCTTTCAGCAAAACAGGCTTCTCCTTAATTACGAATCCTACGGCTTGCGATATATCGCTTTTTATCATCTTTGCGATGCTACCCGGGCTGCTTCGTTTTTTATACGGGATGCGGATAAGTAAATCCATAACCGCCGTAAAGGCGAAACATACCGCGCATATTACCAGTATAGGGGACAGCCCGAATTTACCGTACAGGATACCCGCAGCGGCGGGAGCGGCTATTTGGGATATAGAGTTTACAATGGATGTAGTGCCGTTGGCGGCTACCAATTTATCTGACGGTACAAGCGCGGGTATTGCAGCCTGAACCGCCGGCATATACATACCCTGAATGGCGTTGAGCGCAAGGAGCTTAACTATCACAAGGGGAACAGCGGCAATACCGAAACCGCTGGCTATCATATAAAGAACGACTAAAACGGTCGTAGCCGAATCAAGCCAGAACATGATGCGTTGTTTTTTAAGCCTATCCGCCATGATTCCGCCGAAGGGCGTTATCAGCAGCAGGGAGGCATAGGGCAGCCCCAAAACCAATCCGTATAAAAGTGAGGAGTCGCTTATGTCCAGTATATAAAACGGCAGCGCCCAGCTAAGTACCATGTTCCCGAATATGGACATTACCTGTCCGATTATTAACAGTGAGAAATTCCTGTTCCATAGTTTTTTGGGAGTCGTTGTCAAGTCCATTTTTACCTAACCTTTCATAATTTTTATTTTATATACGAACAATACATACGAATGTATGCTATGGGACAAAAAATACCGTTTATTTTTGAGAAATAATACCAGAGCATAAAAAGTGTTAACATACCTTTAATATTACTTATATGTTTCGTACATTTTTAAGAAATGTTCCTTGAAGTCACCGAGTATATCGGGCAGGCCCAGTAAATTACAGAAATATATAAGGAATTCAACCTTCTCCACATATTCATCGTAAGATACCTTGAAAATATCTATATCTAACCACGCGTTGAACAACACGAACATTATCTGCGCTGTCTGCTTCGGGTGAACAACGGCCATTGACCCGTCTTTATTGCCTTCCTCAATTATTGCTTCAAGAAATTTAGATCCTTCGTTCACGGACATAAGGAGATTGCTTTTGAAGATAACCGGGCTTTCAAACGCTTTTTTTAAATCCTTTATAAGCGTGGGGTTGGTCTGCATTTCCTGATTAAGATTAAAGGCGAAACGCAGTTTTTCATGCGCGTTAAGCCCTTCCTGCCTCAAAGCGACGGTATACGGGTTGGAATCAAGAAACATCTGCACCATAACCGCATAAACCAATTCCTCGCGGGATTTGAAATAATGGTAAAATGCCCCGCGGGTGACGCCGACTTCCTTTACAACATCCTCCACATTTACATTTTCCCATCCTTTTTCACTGAAAAGGCGGACGGCGGTTGTCAGTATTTCCATTTTGGTTTTTTCGGAAGGATCATGGCGAGGCATTTAATCATCTCATTTCTACATTCGCATGTATGTATCATAACAAAGACTTAATTATTTGTCAATCCTTTTTGAAATATCATGCGTAAGCCGTGGATTCCCTCTCCGCTCCTCTTGACAAAAAATCTAACCTGATTTATAATTGACTTACAATATAGTCAAAGATATGGGATGTTACTAATGCCAAAAAATCCTGAAAAAAACGCTCAGATAAGAGAAGAAAGAAGAAACCAAATCCTTGACGCTACTCTTTCCGTTTATATACGCTTTGGGTATCACGGCACCGATATGGACATCGTGGCTAAGGAAGCCGGACTTGCGAAGGGATTGGTGTATTATTATATAAAAACAAAGCAAGAATTGTTCGCGGAGTTGTATACGCAGATGTTCGGCGAAGGTTATTCTTTTTCAGAAGCCCTGCTCAAAAACGCGGAGGGTTTAAATCCGGTCGAGCAGCTTATGGCATATGCGTATGGCATATTTGCGGCGAACAGGGAAAACCCGCGCATGATGCAGTTTTTTATTCGCGTGCCTTTTGATGCCTATGCTATCTTCGGGGCGGAGAAGTGGAAAGAGGGCGCGCAGAAATCGGATATGCACAGGAAGGCTCTGGCAAGCATTATTAAAAAAGGCATATCAGAGGGGCTTATTCCCGAAATAAACCCCGATGCTGCCGCTAACAGCTTCTGGTCTGTTTTCGTGGCGAATGTCTTTGCATACTCTAAGCTGATGACAGGAGCGCAAGAATCGCTCAAAAATGAACGGGAGGCTTTTAAGGATGTCGTAAGGTTTTGCTTTCAGGGGTTGGGGATTGAATACAGTGTTTGGAATACCTGTCTTGTAAAGTCTGTAAACGGGGGAGAAAGCAATGAAAGTATTTAGGAGCGAAAAAGCGAGAAAAAATGTCCTTGATACATACGATCAGTTACTTGAAATGTGGAATGTTGATAAAGAAGAAAGGGACATTCCCACGACTTATGGCTCGACGCACGTTATCAGTTACGGAAACGAAAGCAATCCCCCGCTCGTCCTCTTTCACGGAGTGGGCGATAATTCCGCGCTGATGTGGCTTCATAACGCCGAAGCCCTATCCGGGCATTTCAAAGTATATGCCGTTGATACCATAGGCGGGCTGGGTAAGAGCGTTGTGAGTAAGAATTACAACAAGAATTTTAACGGCGCAAAATGGATTGATGAAGTATTGGCGGAGCTTGCGCTAGATAAAGTGTACATGGCGGGTCAGTCTATGGGCGCATATCTTTCGCAGTATTACGCGTTTCACCGGCCTGAAAGAATTTTGAAAATTGTGTGCATGGCGGGAACCGTTCCTGTCAGAAGCACCGGCGAAAGCGGAAGTCCTTTGAAAACCATGATGAAAATATTTCTGCCGGAAGCGTTGTTCCCCACTAAGAAAAATATCGGTAAGCTCTTAATGAAATTAACAGGAAAAAACAGCGCGGTATTTACCGATAATCCCGTTGTTATGGAGCACTATAAGTGGCTTCTTAAAAGCAATAACATGGCTACTCGTTTTCATAATATTTCCGGATTCGGGGAAGAGCTGGTGGAGGCGATTCAAGATAAAACCTTATATCTGGTTGGAGAGGACGACCCGTTCATGACAATGGGTGGCAAGGACGTATTGCTCAAATATAAAATGAACGTGCGATTTTTCCAAAATGTCGGGCATGGAATCAACCATGAGATTTCGGAGGAAATCAATAGGTTGATAATTGAATATTTGAGATAATATAATAATTTTAATATGATTCGCTGGTGTCATAAACGATAAGGACAGATATGGGAAGCATGTCCGGCGAAGAAGAGTTTGACCCATTAGGAACGGATGAGGATTTCCGGGTTGCCTGTTACGCCCCGTTGGTGTATAGTGCAATGTTTCCAAATCTTCGGCAAAATTAATTCCCGATGTATAGATAAACCTCTCCTTCTACGATTGTTAAACCTTGATAAATAGGCACTTTGAGGCGCGTTATGAGTGTAAAAAGCTGTAAATCCTCCCTTTCAATTGTTTGTGTCATAAGTTTTTTATTAGTTGCTACCTTTTAAGTGTGAAATTACTGACAAGATTTCGCATAACTTCTGCTTGGCTGGAAAGCTCTTGGGAAGCGGAAGCGGATTCTTCCGATGTGGCAGAATTATTTTGTACAACATCAGCAATTTGTGTTAACCCGATTGTAATCTGACTTATAGCTACCGATTGCTCTTGTGAGGCTACGGCGATATTATGTATTATATTTGCAACTTTACTTACATCATCAACAATGGTATCAAGTGTTTTGGCTGTATTTACAGCAAAGCTAACACCTTCGTTAACTCTTAAATTTGATTCTTCTATTAACTGGGCAGTTTCTTTTGCTGATTCTTGGCTTTTATTCGCAAGGGATCTTACTTCATCTGCCACTACGGAGAAACCCCTGCCGTGTTCACCGGCACGTGCCGCTTCAACAGCGGCGTTAAGAGCAAGAAGATTTGTTTGAAACGCTATATCTTCAATAGTTTTAATGATCTTAGTTACTTTTTCTGAGGAATCTTTAATACTATTAATTGAAGCAAGCATGGATTGCATATCATTATTTCCTTTTATTGCATGGGATTTTGTTGTATTAACAAATGTTTCGGCATTCCTTGCGTTATTAGCATTATCAGAAGTATTTTCATTTATCATTTGGACGGAAGCGCTAAGCTCTTCCGCAGAAGCTGCCTGCTCGGTCGCGCCTGTGGCCAATGTCATGCTATTGTCCGCAATGGATTTTGACTCGGTTGAAATTTGATCGGCCGCTGCCGAGATATCGCCAATAACATGATTTAATGTATTGATAATATGATTTATCGCATCCTTTATGCTTGAGAAACTACCCACGTATTCACGGGTTATTGCCTGATTTAAATTATTTTGTGACAATTTGTTCAAGACATCTGATATTTCCCCGATGTATTCGTTCATATGGTCGATGGTTTCGTTAACATTTTGCTTAATCGTATTAAAATCTCCTTGATAATTACCTACGATTCTATGTGTAAATTCTCCGTGAGACATATTAATTATTACATTTTCAAACTCAGTCATAGGAACAGAAACGTCGTCCACAACTCCGTTTAGACCTATCATAATCTTCTGCCAATCGCCAACAAATTTGCTTATATCAATTTTATAAGCGAAATTACCTTTGCCTAAGTTATCGGCAATAGATTGTATACCATCGGCAACCTCATTAATGTGCTCCTTGAAACTATTAAGATTGGTGTTCATAATCGCTTTTTTACCGGGCAATTTCGGAATATCCGCAGCAAAATTACCCTTACTCAATTCGGTCATGGCGTTCATCAACAAATGAATTTCATTCATTATACCATCTACGATACTATTCACACTTTCAGCCGCTTCTTTATATGAACCGGTAAAATGCAAGCTATTTATCCGTGCGTCTGTATCACCGTCGATGTTAATCATGCGACCCATATCATGCAAATCTTCAATAAGATTATTTATTATAATTACCACACTTGCGAAGCTTTTTGCCAGCTTGCCAATTTCATCTTCCGACGAGGTATCTATATTTACGTTAAGATTACCGTTTGCCACATTTTGAGCGACATCTACTAAACGCTTTACCGGCTTTGAAATAGAGTTAGATACTACATTACCTATAATCAAGCAGGCTAAAAGCGCCGCACTAGTTATCGCAATGGCAATTATCATACTCATGTTAGCAAGGTTATTGCTTGAGGCAGATGTCTCGTCTATTTCTTTAAGAGCTAAAGCGAATATTTCTTGTATTCCGTCAAATATCCTTGTTGAATCTGTATTTGTGGCATTAAGCATATCAACCGTCAAATCCAAATCAAAGGTTTTAGCGGCCTCCAGCATTGCTTCTAGTTTTGGGGTGAATTCATTAACGAACACGCTTCTCAAATCGTTGGCCGAATCGATTTTATCATTTGATGAACCGGCTCTATTGAGCGTAGCTATATAATTATCCAAGGCTTGATTCATCGTGGTTATTAAACCAAGCATTCTAATTGATTGGGATTCAAGTTCGGATGGATCTTGTATGATCCTGATGATAAAACCTCTTGATGTCTGTCTGACATTTGCAAATGCTACTTCGACATCCATTAAGTATGTAAGAGGATCTATTGCGGACTCAATAGCGTCATGATACCTACTGTTTACCTGTACGATACTGAAGATTGAAATACCTCCAAGTATGGCAGTAAAAAATAAAATAATAAAGAAGCCGGAAAGTATTTTAGTCTTTACTTTTAACTTTTTCATTTTTTATCTCTCCTTGTCTTTTTATCCAAATCAAAGGTTTTTGCGTCCATCCTTTTATAACCAAAATTTGTGATATTAACTTATGAAAAATAATACATACAGCTTTCATGTGCCGTGAATAAAAATGATATAGATTATTGTATCCGATATAAAAATCGCATAAAAGAATATTTTTATGTAATTAAAATAAATTATTTGGTATATAAATAATTCGCAAATATAATGCAAACATTAATTAAAATAGTTTATAATTAAGCTGAAAAATTCCGGTTTTATTTACAAAAAAATCTTGTGAATAGCTGTGCAGTATGTTAAAATAAAAAATATTTTAATTGCATGATACCATCATAAACAATTTTCTAAGACCTGAAGTAAAAAATTAGGCGGTTTGATTTTCTGGGGGTAAATAATGAAAAGCGTTTCTAAAAACACAGAATTACTATTTAATCAAGCGGGTAACAGTGTCGGAAACGGGGATTACATGGTTCGTCCTCGTATCAATGCGCTCTTTACAAACGCGATAAAAAATTCCGTCATAGTCGTGTGCGCAGGAGCGGGTTACGGTAAAACACGCGCGGTTTCCGATTTTTTACAACATCAGGAACGTCCATCCTTTTGGGTGCAGTTTAACGAGCGCGATAATTCCCCAACACGCTTTTGGGAAAATTTCACAAATGTAGTGTTGCAGTTTGACGAGCTTCTCGTTGAAAAATACAGAGAAATTGGATTCCCCGATACACAAGAAAAAATGGATCGGTTTCATAAGCTTAGGAAAGATGAATTTAACAAGCCGGCTATAATCGTATTTGACGATTTTCATCTGTTGAATGAGCCATCCGTAATTTATTTTATGGAAAAGATGATAAATGAAATGCCATCGAACGGAACAATTATATTGATTTGCCGGGATTTGGCGAATATTAACATAAATAATCTTCAAATGAAAGGTTATATTTCGGAAATCCATGAAACGGATTTGAGTTTTTCCGAAAGCGAACTGATAGAGTATATAAAAAAACAAAAATTTTCTATTGACAGCCACACCATACATGAAATATACAAAGATACTAAAGGCTGGACTTTCGCAATAAATCTTGTTGCGCGGTCACTTAAAAGAATGCCGAATTATTTTGGATATGTAAAGAATACATTAAAGCAAAATATTTTTAAACTTTTAGAATCCGAAAGCTGGGATACCATTACCGAATGTCTTAAAAACTTTTTGGTAAAGCTTTCGCTGATAGATCACCTTTCTGTGGAGTTGGTTGAAACATTAGCGGACAATGATGACGTTTTATTATCAGGATTAAAAAAACAGAATGCTTATATACGTTTAGATAATTATGGAGGTACTTATCTAATCCATCATTTGTTTTTGGATTTCCTTCGTACAAAGCATGATATCCTTACGGATGATGAAAAATATGAAGCCTATAAAGCGGCAGCAAATTGGTGCATGCAAAACAATTTTAAGATTGACGCGCTTGGTTATTTTGAAAAAATTGGGGATTATGGATCCATCTTATCCGTATTGCATACATTCCCTCCCGTATTTCCTTATGATATGGCGCAATATGCAAAGGGATTATTTGACCGCGCTCCATCGGAAGCGTTTGACAGTGTATTGTTTCTTGCTACAACGCACATGACTGCTGTTGCATGTACCGGAGATTTTAAAGAATATTTTACGCTGGCTGATTTTTATGAACGTAAGTTCCTTGCGTTACCTGAAGGCGACCCCATGCGGAACTATACACTGTTCGGTTTATATTATAGCTTAGGTATTACGCGGGCAGCGAACATAACCGACGAAATATATGATTTTGACGCTTATTTCGCTAAGATGTTCAGTTGTGTGACTCAAGAAAGCTTGAAGTCATTGCCATCCGGTGACGTTCCGCTTGGGCCTTGGATTAATCTGACATATTCCGCTTTAAAAGGAGCGCCGCAAAAATATGTAGAAGCCATGATCCGGCTTGAAAAACTCACGGCGCCTTATTATAACGGTTTGACATCAGGCAAGGACGATCTGATTCAAGGCGAGTTGTTATTCTATCAAGGCGATGCCGGAGCCGCGGAACCTTTCGTCGTCAGCGCTATGGAGAATGCGAAAAAAAGGGAAGCGTATCAGACTTTACACAGAGCTTTGTTTTATATGATGAGGATTGCCTTTGCCGAAGGAAATTTGAAAAAGGCAAAAGCGGCGATTATTGAAATAGAAGGACTCCTTGAAATAAAAGAATTTTATCAAAGCTTCATTGCGCATGACATTGCTCTGGGTTGGTTTCATTATATCCTCCGTCAACCGGAAATGGTTCCCGAATGGTTACGGGGAAATTTTTCACCGTATTCCCATGCGTCTACTATTGAGAATTTCGGAAATCAAGTCAAGGCGCGTTACTGCTATTTGACGAAGGATTACCGTTCTTTGCTGTCCTATATACGAGAAGTAAAGCAAAGGGAGTCATTTCTGTTCGGCCGTGTTGAAATGCAGGCGATGGAGGCTTGCGTATATTTTCTTATAAAGGAAAAGGGTAAAGCATTAGACTCATTGCGGAAGGCTTATGAAGAAGCATCTCCTAATGATATTCTCATGCCGTTTATCGAACTTGGTAAGGATATGCGGACACTTGCTATGGCCGCTTTGCGTGAACCGAATTGCGGCATTCCCTCTTCTTGGCTTGAGGTTATCAGGCGTAAATCATCATCCTACAGCAAGTATCAATCACTTTTGGTTTCCGAGCATAAAGGGGCCGTCGGTATGGAAAACAGGAATGATTTATCTCATCGGGAAAAAGAAGTTGCATATGATTTATATCAAGGATTTTCCCGTTCTGAAATTTCCGAAAGGAGAAACTTGAAAGTAAGCACGGTAAATAATATTATAAACAGTGTTTATAAAAAATTAAACGCTCAAAACATAGCTGATGTTGTACGTATACTTTCCGAACAAAAGCACACATAGTTATTTAAGCAATTTTATATCTGTAATTTTTTGACAAGAGGTTTTCCTGTTTTTTATATGGCTTGTTACCATGCCAAGTAAAACATCTGGATTGCCTCTTTTTTAATGTTTTCGTTTTGATAACGTCTTAATAATAATATTTTGATTTATTTTGCGACTGGATTGTTTTAATAAATAATTGTTTTTACCTTCTTATATACGATATTTTCTTATGCTAACCTAGATATAGGTATTTTATAGCTTTCGGTACATGATTAAAAACGGTAGTTATTTTTTTCATGAAGGTAGCTATATGCCACTACATAATTAGGGGATATATATGCAAAAGCAATTACCAGTCTGGATTGATGTTAAAGAACTTCGTACTGCCCGTGGATGGCTTCAATGGGAAGCCGCCGATAAATTGGGAGTAACCCGCGCTCACTTATCCGCTATTGAAAATAAGAAAAAAGGTATTTCGATAAAATTGATGACGGCAATTATAAAAGTGTTTCATGTTAAATACGAAGATTTTACTATAAGAGATCAATAATTTATTAATAAAATACATATCGAATTTAGGAATCAGTTTATGGAGGGGAAAAAATGAGTATACGAAAAAGAATATTGTTCCCCATGATTTTGCTGACGGTTGGGAGCTGCATCACTGTTCTTGTTGCTTCCATGATTCTTTTCAGCAGAGAATTAAACGATGCCAAATATAAGAAAATCGATATTGCCGCAACGGTAGTGCAAAATGAAATCGAAGAACTAAAAAGAAAAGCGCAAGTTGCGGCGTTCGGAATGGTAAGCAATCCGGATTTAATTGAAGCGCTCGTTAATAACGATTTGGACGCCATCATCCATAATGCAAACGCTCTTAAAGTTATGGCGCAAATCGACTTTTGCAATATTATTGACAACGAGGGTTATGTAATAACAAGGACGCACGCACCTGATATAATAGGCGATAACATATCAAACCAACCCCATGTAAGAAGAGCGCTGGACGGATACAACGAATCTGTCGTTACGCAGGGCGCTGTCATTCGCCTCGGCGCGTACGCAGGCGCACCCATATATGACAGCGATATGAATATGATAGGTGTTATTTCCTTAGGATTCAGGCTGGATATTCAAGAGTTTGCCTACAGATTGAAGGAGATTACAAGGTGCGAAATAACTGCGTTTTTACATAACGAGCGCGTTTCCACGACTCTGTTTGACGAAGAGGGCGTATACGCGATAGGGACTATAGCGCCGGACAGCATAAGCCAAAAGGTTTTGGCGGGAGAGCCGCATACCGGCATAATGCAGCTTTTCGGCAATAAAATGCTCTCCAAATATATTCCTATATATGGAGCGGATGATGAAATAATCGGAATGATGTTCGTTGGTTATGACACAACTGAAGATGATAATAAAATAATACTCTTCATTATCATCGGAACGCTGCTAACGCTGATTGTGCTTGCTATCTGCGTAATAATAGCGGTATTTGTTTCCAAAGTTGTTGAGCGCCAATTGAACAGAATGCAAAATAAATTGGCTGAAGAAATGGAAAAATCAAAAATATTGGCGCATTGGTATGAATCAATCCTCAATACCACGCCTCTCCCGATTTCAGTTACAGACGCCGGTATGAACTGGACGTTTGTAAATAAAGCCGCAGAAGAATTCTTAGGAACCCGCTGGGAAAATATGGTGGGCAAGCCTTGCAATACATGGGGTACTAATATTTGCAACACACCTGAATGCGGCATAGCCTGCGCCAAGCGGGGTTTGAAGCAAACCTTTTTTACCCACGAGGGCAAATCATTTCAAGTTGATGTCGGTACATTAAAGGGTTTGGATAACGAAACAATTGGGTTTATTGAAATTGTGCAGGATATTACGCAAATAAACGAGCAGAAAATGGAGCTCGCTCAAGCGCATGAACTGAGCGAAATCCAGTTAACTAAATTAAATCTGGTGGTTAATTCGGCGCACATCGGTTTATGGGATTTAGAAATTAGTAAAGATGATCCGTTCAACCTTACAAATATTACAGTGTATTCGGACAGTTTCAGGCATATGCTGGGATATTCGGACGAAAAAGACTTTCCCGACATACTGCGCAGTTGGGCCGACCTGCTGCACCCCTACGATAAAGAAAGAGTTTTTTGCTCTTTCGCGGCACATTTGAATGACACTGCAGGAGAAACGCCTTTTAACGAAGAATATCGTCTGTTAAAGAAAAACAACGTATATGCCTATTACGTAGCTTCTTGCGAAACCGTCCGCGATAAAGACGGTTCCCCCCTCCGCGCTTGCGGCTCCCTGATGGACATAACCGAGACAAAGGAAATGCAAAGGGCGATTTCCTCGACCAACGAGCGCTTGATGCTGATGCTTGACACATCGCCTCTTTGCGCTCAGATTTGGGATCGTAATATGAATACGATAGAATGCAACGAAGCAGGCGTAAGGCTGTATGGATTTAAGGATAAACAGGAATATTTGAACCGCTTCCTGGATGTATGTTCGCCCGAATTTCAACCCGATGGCCAGCGTTCCGACGAAAAAGCTGCACGGCTCGTCAATCAAGCGTTTGAGGAGGGCTCCTGCGTTTTTGAATGGATGCACCAGATGCCTGGCGACGGTACGCCCATTCCCGCTGAGGTAACGCTTGTCCGCGCAAAATACGGCGATGATGACGTAGTTATAGGGTACACAAGGGATTTAAGAATTTATAAAAAATATCTCGCTGAAATTGAAAAAACCCAGGAGAACCTGCGCCATGCCCGTGACACGGCGGAAGCCGCCAATAAAAGCAAGTCCATATTCTTAGCCAATATGAGCCATGAAATCAGAACCCCTATGAACAGCATCATAGGGTTTTCGGAGCTTGCGCAGGATGATGAAATTTCAACAAAAACCAGACAATATCTTATCAATATATCGGATAACGCTAAATGGCTGCTTAATATCATTAACGATATATTGGACAGCACCAAAATTGAATCCGGAAAAATAGTTCTTGAACATATCCCCTTCGACTTGCAGGATGTGATTACTCAATGTCAATCGGCAATTTTGCCGAAGGCTTTGGAAAAAGGAATCGTTTTGTATTGTTATACCGAGCCGTTAAACGGTAAAAAGCTGTTGGGTGATCCGGTCAGGATGCGCCAAGCGTTTATGAATCTGCTTTCAAACGCCGTAAAGTTTACAAATTCCGGAAATGTTAAACTCCTGACGTCTATTAAAAATATTAATGACAAATGCGCAGCTATAACTTTTGAGGTAAAAGACAGCGGCATCGGTATGAGTCCCGAACAGATTGCTAATATATTCGAGCCTTTTATGCAGGCTGATGATAGCGTTACACGAAGATTTGGCGGCACTGGCCTGGGACTTCCCATAACAAAAAATATTATCGAATTGATGGGCGGTACGCTCAACGTAGAAAGCGAACCCGGAATAGGCAGCAGGTTTAGTTTTACTTTAACTTTTAATTTAATTGATAGCAGCGCCGATATACCGTCTCAGAAAATAATGTTCAATGATATTGAAAAACCTAATTTCATAGGTGAAGTTCTGATTTGCGAAGATAACGGCTTAAATCAACAGGTGATCTGCGAACATTTAGAACGTGTGGGCTTAAAAACAATAGTGGCGCACGACGGAAAAGAGGGTGTCGATGTTGTCACGGATCGCATGCGAAGCGGTGAAAAGCCTTTTGATTTGATTTTAATGGATATACATATGCCTGTGATGGACGGTTTGGAAGCCGCTTCCAAAATCACCGAGTTAGGGGTACAGACACCTGTTCTAGCTTTAACTGCGAATATTATGTCCAATGACTTGGAAATATATAAAACCAGCGGAATGCTTGATTATATCGGCAAGCCGTTCACTTCGCAAGAACTGTGGAAATGCCTGATTAAATACCTTCCTGTTGTGAATTTTTCTAAAGTAGACAGACACAGGCAGTCTGCGGAAGAGGAAAAGACGTTAAGGCAATTACGCGTTTACTTCGTTAAGAATAATCAAGCTACATTCTCAAAAATTATACAGGCCGTAGATGCTGGCGATATTAAACTGGCTTATAGGTTAGTCCATACATTAAAAAGCAATGCGGGTCAAATCGGTGAAATCCATTTACAAGAAGTTGCGGCTGAGACAGAAACCATGATTTCGGAAGGAAAAAACCGACTTGACGAAAAACAGGCAAATATACTCGAATCCGAGTTAAATTCTGTTCTTGAGAGGCTAGCGCCACTATTGATTGAAGCTAACGTAAAGAATAGACCCGAAGCTGTCGATGCTCAAAAAGCGCAAGAAATAATCGAAAAATTAGAACCAATGCTGATAAAAAGAAAGCCGGAATGCATGAACTTGCTCGATGAAATTCGTGCCATACCGGGAGCGGATGAACTTGTGCGGCAAGTAGAGGATTTTGAATTCACACGGGCGATTGATGAGTTATCTAAACTGAAACAGAGTTTAGGACAAAATTAGGAGAAATGCTCGATGAAAAAGCTTATTACCAACAACGAGGCATCCTGTGTCGGTTGTAACAAATGTGTCCGGGTATGTCCAATGGAAGGCGCAAGCATAACGTATAAAAGTGATGAACAGATAAAGGTAAGGATAGACCATGAAAGGTGTATCACTTGCGGAGCTTGTATCCATGCTTGCCACCATGATGTACGGAATTATGAGGACGACACCGAGCGCTTTCTGCGCGATTTACAAAACGGTGTTTCCATTTCCATGTTCGCCGCGCCGGCAATACGTGCAGGTAACCTTAATTATGGCAGGGTGCTTGCATGGCTTCGTAATATGGGCGTAAATAAAATATACGACGTATCGCTGGGTGCCGATATATGCACATGGGCGCATATTAGATATATTCAAAATAAGAATCCGAAATCAATCATCACGCAGCCTTGCCCTGCGATTGTTAATTATATATTACTGTATGAGTATGACTTGATAAAATACTTGTCGCCCATACACAGCCCCATGCTCTGCACCGCTATTTACATGAAGGAATATTGTAACGTGAACGACAGCATAGCGGCGCTTTCGCCCTGCATAGCAAAATCACAAGAGTTTGAGGATACAGGTTATGTAAGTTACAATGTAACATTAAAAAAATTATATGAATACATAGAAACTCACAATATTCAATTACCGACGGTGCCTTCGTACTTTAACCATGAAGAATCGGCGCTCGGGCGCCTTTATTCAATGCCGGGCGGCTTGAAGGAGAATGTTGAGTTTTATCTTGGCAAGCAACTGCGGATAGACCAAGCGGAAGGCCAGGAAATCGTGTATGACGCGCTCAACTTATTTTCAAAGCAGCGCGAAAGCGATCTCCCCGCCATATTTGACGTGCTGAATTGTCCGGAAGGGTGCAATATCGGCACGGGATGCGCTCATGATTTTAACAGATTTGAAGTGGGCGCCGTTATGGACAGAAATCGAAAACACGTTTTACAAGACAATGACAGAGTAAAATATGATGAGCTTTACAAAGAATATGATATCAAGCTCCGGCATGATGACTTTATAAGGTGTTATGTCCCCAAATCCGTTGTGAGAATTAATGTGACAGATGACCAAATAGAAGAAGCGTACGCTTCCCTTAACAAATTTACTGAAGTTAAGAGGATGTTCGACTGCGGGGCTTGCGGTTCAGAAACATGTTATGAAATGGCGCGGAGGATTGCGCTTGGTTATGATGTACCGAATAACTGTATCCAAAATGAAAAAGACACAATCCAATCGGATCATGAAAAGATCGCTTACATTAATGATTTGAATAAATTCCAGATTTTAATGTTAAACGCAGTTGTTAAAGCGACAAAAATCGCTTTATGGAATATGGAAGTCGTGGCTGATGATTTGGTAAACCCAAACAATAAATTTACATGGACGGATGAATTTAGAAATTTACTGGGTTATTCAAATGAAGAAGATTTTCCAAATATTTTAAACAGTTGGAGCGACCGGTTACATCCCGAAGATAAAGAACGAACTTTAGAAATATTTGAAAGGCATATGCTTGATGTGACCGGAAAAACGCCCTTTGACATAGAATACCGGTTGTTAAAGAAAAACAACGAATACTCGTTTTTTCGCGCTACCGGCGAAACGCTCCGTGACGAAAACGGCAAAGCCCTCCGCGTCGCGGGCGCGTTGATGGATATTACCGAAGCAAAAAACACTTTGCTTGTAATAGAAAAGAAGCGTGAAGAAGCCGAATCCGCAAATAGGATCAAGACAGCTTTTTTAGCAAATGTGAGCCATGAAATCAGAACGCCCATGAACAGCATAATTGGGTTTTCGGAACTTGCTCAAGACGACAATACTTCACCGAAAACCAAACAATACCTTATTAATATATCAGATAATGCGAAATGGCTTCTTAATATTATAAATGATATATTAGACAGCGCTAAAATTGAATCCGGCAAAATAACCCTTGAGCATATTCCCTTTGATTTGCAAGATGTAATCGCTCAATGTCAATCTGCGATTCTGCCGAAAACTGTAGAAAAAGGAATAAAATTATATTGTTATGCGGAACCGTTTACCGGAAAAAAATTGCTGGGTGATCCGGTCAGGTTACGCCAAGTGTTTATGAATCTGCTTTCTAACGCCGTAAAATTCACAGTTGCCGGAACTGTAAAGCTTCTGATATCAATTAAAGCTTCTGATGATAAATGCACGGTTATAAATTTCGAGGTGAAAGACAGCGGCATCGGTATGAGTCCTGAACAAATTTCGAATATATTCGAGCCCTTTATGCAGGCGGATGACAGTATTACACGTAAATTTGGCGGCACGGGGCTGGGTCTTACTATAACAAAAAACATCATTGAATTGATGGGCGGTACGCTTAATGCAGAAAGCACACCCGGAATTGGCAGTCGGTTTAGTTTTGACTTGATATTTGACTTGATTGACGATTCCGCCGATATACCAGCTCAAAAATTAATATTAAATGATATTAAAAAACCTACTTTTAATGGCGAGCTTTTGATTTGCGAGGATAACGGCTTGAATCAACAAGTTATTTGCGAACATTTGGCGCGTGTCGGTATAAAAACCGTTGTGGCACATAACGGGAAAGAAGGCGTTGACTTTGTCACAGAACGTATGCAAAGCGGCGAAAAGCCTTTTGATTTAATTTTTATGGATATACATATGCCCGTGATGGACGGCTTGGAAGCCGCACTTAAAATCAGTGGGTTGGGAGTGAGCACGCCTATTGTGGCTTTAACAGCAAACATAATGTCCAATGATTTGGAGCTTTACAAAGCTAACGGGATGACAGATTACCTCGGCAAGCCGTTTACATCACAGGAACTGTGGAAATGCCTGATCAAATATCTTTCTGCAGCAGAATTTTCTGTAGTTGACAGGCGCCGGCAGTCTGAAGAAGAAGATAAATCGTTAAAACAATTGCGAGTTTATTTCGTTAAAAACAATCAAACCACATTTAAAAGTATTATACAAGCTTTAGATGCCGGCGATATTAAACTAGCTCATAGACTGACGCATACACTTAAAAGCAATGCGGGTCAAATTGGGGAAAAACGGCTGCAGCAAATTGCATCCGAAACAGAGATTGTGATCTCTGAAGGAAGAAATTGGCTTAATGAAGGACAAAAAAACGTTCTCGAAGCCGAATTAAAATCAGTTCTCGAAAGGTATGCCCCGTTGCTGGTTGAAACCGACGACAAAAATAGAACCGAAACCATTGATGTTGAAAGAATACGGGAAATAATTAAACAATTAGAACCTATGTTAATAAAAAACAAGCCTGAATGTATGAATTTGCTCGACGACATTCGTACCATACCGGGAGCGGAAGAACTAGTCCGTCATGTAGAGGAATTTGAATTTAAAAAGGCAATGGATGAACTTCATAAATTAAAAGAAGGGTTGGGACAAAATAATGGATGAAATAAAAAAGAACAGCGTGCTTATTATAGATGACGAAACAGCGAACATTATTGCCCTAACAAATATCTTAAGTCCGGAATATGAAACCTACGCGGCGAAAAACGGATCAGATGCAATAATGCTGGCAAAAGAACATTTACCCGATTTAATATTACTGGATATCCTTATGCCGGAAATGGATGGATATGAAGTAATTTCAATTTTAAAAGGTTCTGAGGACACGCGGTCAATCCCGGTTATATTCTTATCGGGACTTGGAAATTCCGAAGCCGAAGAAAAGGGATTGATTTTAGGGGCTTCCGATTATATTACAAAACCTTTCCATTCTTCGATTGTAAAGCTTAGGGTTCAGAACCAGATTCAGTTTTCAAGTCAATTCAATATAGTAAAGGCACTCAGTTTGATGGACGAACTGACGGGTTTGTTTAATAGGCGCGGATTTGATTCCCGGCTGCGTTTGGAATGGAGCCGCGCAAGGAGAGAACAGACGCCAATAAGCGTTATGATGATCGATATAGATAATTTTAAGAAATATAACGATGTATACGGTCACTTACAAGGCGATATCGCTTTGCAAAGCGTGGCAAAAATAATTGAACAGACGTTAAAGCGTCCGGCTGATTTTTGCGCGCGCTGGGGAGGCGAAGAATTCGTCGCATTGCTGCCGGATACCGAATTACCCGGAGCTTTAAGGGTTGCAGAGCAAATACGCAAAAATGTTGAGGACACTCAGATTACTTGCAGCGATGGCGATATTACCAATACAACGGTAAGTATTGGGGTAAATATCAATATGCCTAAACAAGATGTTTTAGTTCAAGATTTTATTGCAGGAGCAGATCATGCGCTTTATGCGGCAAAGGAATCCGGCAGGAATCGGGTTTGCAAATATGAAAAATACACTGATTAGTAAGTTTAATAATAAATCGAACGATTGATGAACCTTTTATCTTAAAAGAAAGGTTGGACAGAATAATGGATAATACAAACAAAAATAGTGTGCTTATTATAGATGACGAAACGGCAAACATCATTGCGCTAACGAACATATTGAGTCCGGAATATGAAATCTACGCGGCAAAAAACGGGCCAGACGCCATTATGCTGGCAAAGGATCATTTGCCTGATTTGATTCTTCTTGATGTTCTAATGCCTGAAATGGATGGATACGAAGTAATTGCCGCGTTAAAGGATTTTGAAATAACAAAGTCCATTCCGGTTATTTTTATAACAGGGCTTGATAATATAGATGCCGAAAAAAAGGGGTTGGCTCTTGGTGCCGCAGATTACATACCAAAACCATTTATATCCGATATCGTTAAATTAAGGGTACAAAACCAGGCGAATCTTGTGAATCACATACGCGCGCTTCGCGAAAAAACCACCGTGTTGCAACAACGTACGGAAAAACTATTAAAATTGCAAAACAGCATGGCATCTGTTTTAGCCAACATGGTAGAAAACCGTGACAAACTGACAGGAAGGCATGCGGAACAAACAGCTAAAAACATTAGAATTTTATTAACCGCTATGATTAAACGCGGTTTATATGCTGATGAGATAACAAATTGGACTGTAGATGTTATCGTATTATCTTCGCGCTTGCATGATATAGGTAAAATCGTTGTTTCCGATTTAATATTGAATAAACCAGGAAAACTTACTGATGACGAGTATGAATCGATGAAAAAACACGCTATCGAAGGCGAGATGATAATCGGAAGCATTATAAATGAATCGGGTGACGATGATTTTTTGCTACACGCTAAATTGTTCGCGGGCAGTCACCATGAACGTTGGGACGGCACGGGTTACCCGCGTGGATTGAAAGGCACTGATATACCTCTGCATGGTCGTATCATGGCAATAGTTGATGTGTATGACGCGCTTATATCAGACCGGCCCTATAAATATGCGTATACGCACGAAAAAGCGGTGGAAATAATCCTTGAAGGTAAAAATAGTCATTTTGACCCAAACATTATCGACTTGTTTATTGATATTAACGAGTTTTTTTCGGAATCAGATTATTGTTTGGTTTGTTTAAGTTAAAGAAAAAGTCTTGGGGTGATTGAAGTGGTTATAGATAAATTAAAGATCATCCGTATAACAGCATGGCTTGTGATTATAGCTGTATTTTTACCGTTGCTATTTTCCGGCTGTGCTGATACACGAACAAATGATCCTATAATATTTACCTCATATAAATATATTCCCGGAGTAACAGAAGAAGAAATACGAATGATAGAAGCTCTTCGGGAACAAAACGAATATTTTTTATATGGGATGCCGCTCTCTACCGAAACATTTATAAATGAAAACGGCGAGATTAGAGGGTTTACAGCTTTGTTTTGCGAATGGCTTTCGGATTTATTCGGGATTCCATTCCTGCCCGTAATCGATGATTGGCTTGTTATACTTAAAGACCTTCAAACAGGTGACTTATCATTTACCGGTGAATTGACGCCTACGGAAGCGCGCATGGAAATATACTCCATGACCAGTCCTATAGCTATGCGTCCTTTGAAGGTTTTTCGTTTGTCGGGCAGTGAAACTTACCCGGAAATAACATCCGGCCGTTCACTGCGCTGCGGTTTTATTAAAGGTACGGCTACTATAAATGCCGTTTCGTCCGAATTGGAACCCGGCACGTTTGAAGTTATTGAATTGGATGACTTCAGTTTTGTATATGACGCGCTTAAAAACGGGATGATAGATGCTTTTTATTACAGCGGAGCGGCTGAGGTAAACTTTATTGAATATGACGACATGAGTGTTTCAGAATTTTTTCCGTTAATTTTTTTACCGGTTTCTTTGGCTACACAAAATCCTGCACTGGAGCCAATTATTTCAGTCGTGGAAAAAGCGATGCAAAACAACGGAGCAAAATATTTAATTGAATTATACAACATCGGATATCAGGAATACATGAAAAACAAGTTGTATCGTCAACTCACAGAAGAAGAACGTGAATATATAAGAAATAATCCAACCATACCAGTTGCGGCTATTTACAGCAATTATCCCGTTTGTTTTTTCAATGCGCGCGAAAATGAATGGCAAGGAATCTTTTTTGATTTGTTAAATGAAATTGAATTAATAACCGAGCTGTCCTTTGAACTTATTAATGATGAGTATACGGAATGGTCACCAATGCAGGAAATGCTTAGAAACAAAGAAGTTACCCTTGTTGCTGACTTAATTTGGACAAAAGCCCGTGAAGAGCATTTTATTTGGTCGGATACATCCATTCAAAATGATTATTATGCGCTTATATCCAGGGCAGACCACCACAACATTACAATCAACGAAATATTGCACACGAAGGTAGGTCTGACCCGTGATACCGCTTATACCGCCATGTTTAATCAATGGTTTCCGGGACACGAAAACACCATTGAATATGATGGCATCGAAGAGACATTCAACGCTTTGCGGAACGGCGAAGTGGACATGGTAATGACCACAGAGAGAAGACTTATGTTCTTAACGCATTATCAGGAACTTACCGGATATAAATTAAACTATATATTTGATCAAAGCATAAGCACAAGATTCGGGTTTCATAAAGACGAGGGCGTGCTTCGTTCAATAATTGACAAAGCCCTTAAAGCTATTGACACTAAAGGCATTTCCAATCGGTGGATGCGAAATACTTTCGATTACCGCGCAAAAGTAGCGGAAGCACAACGCCCGTTGTTAATTAGTCTATCAGCGATGCTTGTATGTGTGCTTTCTCTTGTCGCCGTTCTTTTTATCAGAAGCCGCCGTATCGGTAAGAAATTAGAAGTGCTCGTAGGGGTTCGGACACATGAGCTGGAATTGGCTTCCCGCGCCAAATCTGTGTTTCTCGCCAACATGAGCCATGAAATCAGGACGCCGATGAACAGCATCATAGGGTTTGCCGAGTTGGCTTTGGGTGAAAATATGTCACCCAAAATTAAAGAATATTTACAAAATATTTTACAAAATTCGGAATGGTTATTACAAATAATAAATGATATTCTTGATATTTCTAAAATCGAAGCGGGTAAATTGGAAATAGAAAGTGTCCCGTTTGATTTGCATGAATTATTTTCCGCTTGCCGTACGATGATTACACCGAAAGCCGAAGAAAAGGGTATTTTACTGCATTTTTATGCGGAGCCCTCCATAGGTAAAATTCCGATGGGCGACCCCACAAGGCTGCTTCAAGTGTTTTTGAACCTTTTATCCAACTCCGTGAAGTTTACAAACTCCGGTATGATAAAATTTCAATCAGCTATTAAGGATATCAACGATAAAACCGTCACCATGTTATTTGAAGTAAAGGATAGCGGGATCGGTATGACAGACGAACAAATCAAAAAAATATTTGAACCTTTTACACAGGCGGAATCCGGCACAACGCGCAAGTTCGGCGGTACAGGGCTTGGTCTAGCCATTACGAATAATTTAATAGATATGATGAACGGAAAACTTTCTGTATTAAGCACGCCTGGTGTCGGCAGTAAGTTCAGCTTTGAGTTAACCTTCGACACAATTGATGCGGATAATGAAACCATCCTTGAACACAATAGAGCGCCTATCAATATTAAAAAGCCCGCTTTCTCAGGCGAAATCCTTCTATGTGAAGATAACTCCATGAATCAACAGGTTATTACCGAACATCTTGCCAGGGTTGGCCTTAAAACGGTTATTGCCGAAAACGGCAAAATAGGGGCAGACATGGTACAAAACCGTATGGATAAAGGAATAAAGCAATTCGACCTTATTTTCATGGATATACACATGCCTGTTATGGACGGCCTTGAGGCATCCGCGAAAATAAAGGAAATGAATACAGGTGTCCCCATAGTGGCAATGACGGCAAATATCATGTCAAGCGATAAAGAGCTATATGAGATGAGCGGCATGAAAGATTATGTGGGTAAGCCATTCACATCTCAGGAATTATGGCGTTGCTTGATGAAATATTTCAAACCCTTAGACTGGCAAACCGAGAATGAAGCTCAATATATAAACGCTGACAACGGATTGCGCCAAAACCTTATAAATAGGTTTGTTGATAACAACAAAGGAAAATTCAACGAAATAATAGATGCCATAAACGCAGGTGACATCAAGCTGGCGCACAGGTTAGCACATACTTTAAAGGGTAACGCCGGTCAGCTTAACATGACGCTTTTGCAACAGGCAGCCGGTGAAGTGGAAAAGAACCTTAAAGACGGAATGAATTTTATTACTCCACAACAAATGGAAGCTTTCGAAATGGTATTGAACGCAACGATAACAGAGCTTGAACTTGTGATTCATGATTCTGATTTGTCTGCAGCGGTGACAGAGCCGTTGGATAATGCGGCGATGTGTAAGCTTCTTGAGGATTTAGAACCTTTATTAAAAGATAACGACCCTGAATGTTTGTCGTTTGTCGATAAGCTTAAATCGATACTGGGCAGCGAAGAGTTAATTCAACAAATGGAAGACTTCAATTTTAAGCCTGCGATGGAAACGCTTATTCAATTAAAAGACAAAGTCTTGGGGTGATGATCATGGGTATAAACAAAATGAAACTTAATTGCAAAACAGTATGGTGCGTGATTATCACCATATTCTTTTCGTTATTATTATACGGTTGCGGTGATTCAATAATAGATGAACATGTTTTATATATTTCCTATAAGGATATACCCGGAGTGACTGACGAAGATATACAAGCGATTGAAGCGCTGCGGGAACAATTTGAATATTTCGTTTACGGGATGCCGCTTTCGACCGAGGCATTTATTAATGAACACGGTCAGATAATGGGATTTACTGCCTTATTCTGCGAATGGCTAACAGAGCTTTTTGGGATTCCCTTCAGAGCCGAGTTGTTCGAGTGGGCTGATATACTAAACGGGCTTGAGACGGGCGAAATTTCCTTTACAGGCGAACTGACAGCCAGACCTGAACGATTGGAAATTTATCACATGACAGACGCCATCGCTTCGCGCCCATTGAAATATTTCAGTCTTTCCGACTCAAAACGACTTGCGGACATATCCAAAGAACGCCCACTGCTCTGCGGCTTCATAGAGGGAACCGCCACAGTCCACACGGTTTCTGCTGCGTTGGAACCCGGCACATTTGAACCCGTTATGCTAAGTGATGTCAGCCAAGTCTACAACGCGCTGGTCAACGGTGAAATTGACGCTTTCTATTATACCGGCACCATTGAAGCAAACTTTATTGAATACAACGATATAATTGTTTCGTATTTCTACCCGTTGATATACCGGCCGGTTTCCCTGACAACCCAAAATTACGCGCTGGAACCGATTATCTCGGTTGTGGAAAAAGCGCTGTTAAGCAATGGCACACGTCGTTATCTCGCCGAACTATATAACGACGGATATAGGGAATATCTGAAATATGCGTTATTTGTTCAACTAACCGAAGAAGAACGCCGCTACATCCAAGAGTATCCAGTCATACCTTTTGCGGCAGAGAACGATAATTATCCTTTTAGCTTTTATAATACGCACGAACATCAATGGCAGGGTATAGCCATTGATGTTCTGCATGAAGCGGAAGCGCTTACCGGACTTCGTTTTGAACGCGTCAACGACGAAAACCACAGCTTTGCCGATATGGTAAGGATGTTGGAAAACGGCGAGATCGCTTTAATTACTGACTTGATGTATTCAGAACAACGCTCCGGCAATTTTTTATGGACGGACATTCCATTTTTAATAGGGCGTTCCGCTTTGATAGCCAAATCGGACCATCGGGATGTATCTTTAAATAACATTTTGCACATGAGTATAGGTATGATTAAGGGTTATGCTCACACCGAATTTTTTCGGTCTTGGTTCCCCGACCATACCGGCAGTTCCGAATATAAAAATCTGCTTATAGCTTTCGATGCTTTGGATCGCGGCGAAGTGGACGCGGTCATGGTCGGAGATTTAAGTCTTTTGATCCTTACACATTATTTCGAGAGGCCAGGGTACAAGATTATTTATTTGTTTGACAATCCTTTCCCATCGACTTTCGGATTTAACAAAGCTGAAACCGTTCTTCATTCAATTCTTAATAAAACAATGCGCATGATAAAAACAGAAATGATTTCTGAACATTGGGTGCGCAGAACTTATGATTATCGGATCAAAGTTGCCGAAGCCCAGCGTCCGTTAATTATAGGTTTATCTGCGATGGTTTTATGTATATTCTCCCTCGTCGCTTTTCTTTTTATCTTTCTTTTCATTAAAGGCCGACGTGCCGGTGAACGTTTGGAAATTCTTGTCGAAGAACGGACACGGGAACTTGCATTTCAAACTACTGCCCTTACAACATTGTTTGACTCCACCCCTGATATTATTTTTGCGAAGGATTTAGATTTACGTTTTACCCACGTTAACAAAAGTCTGTTGGAACATTTTGATTGCCGGAAAGAAGACGTCATCGGTAAAAATGATTCGGGCGGTCTTGATATGACCGATGAAGAAGTAAGACATTTTAATATGTGGGATAACAAAGTCATACGCGAAGCAAAACCTGTAGTGCTTGAAGAACATATACCCCACTTCAGCGGCAGAAGCCCGCTTTACGAAACGATTAAAATGCCAATGATATTAGGGGATTCCGTAATCGGGGTTATGGGTATAGCTCGCGATATCACAGAACGAAAGAAAATCGAACGCGCTACGGCTGTAAATTATGAATATGTAAAAGAAATGAGTGACGCGCTGGCAAGGATCACGAAATCACCGGTTATTTCTGCCGGAATTGTGAAAGATGCCGCTGATTTAATCGTACAAGAGGCTTGCCTTACATTAGGGACACATCGCGTCAGCGTATGGAACATAACCGATACCTCAAACGCTCTTGAAAATATTACATGCTACGATATTTCTACCGGAGAGCTTAGCATACAAGAAAATTTTGATCTGCTTTCTCGCGAAGAATACGCAAAACTCCTTAAAACCGAAAGACTCATTGTCACAAGTGACGTCAACGCGTCCGGTTACGGCATCGTTACTGACGGATACGGAAACAATTTATGCGCCATGCTTGATTCGCCTATTCGTCTTGATGGCAAGTTAGTCGGAGTGGTATGTGCTGAGCAGGACTTTTGCGATAGGTTTCCCCAAAAGCGTGAATGGATGACCGACGAACAAAGCTTCGTTTCCTCCCTCGCGGATTTAATGGCGCTTGCCATATCCAGTTTTGAACGGCGCAAGGCGCGGGAAGAAGCTGAAATAGCCAATCAAGTTAAATCCGCTTTTCTTGCTAATATGAGCCATGAAATACGTACACCTATGAACAGCATCGTAGGATTTTCCGAATTGGCTTTGGATGACGACATTTCTTCTAAAACCAAGAATTACTTAATTAATATTCTTGATAATTCGGAATTGCTTTTACAAATCATAAACGATATTTTAGATATTTCAAAAATTGAATCAGGTAAAATGGAGCTGGAAAATATCCCCTTTGATTTGCACGAAATGTTTTCAGCCTGCCGTAAAATTACCATGCCTAAAGCCGTAGAAAAAGGACTTTTATTATATTTTTACGCAGAGCCATCCATTGATAAAATACCGCTGGGAGACCCCACAAGGTTGCTTCAAGTCCTTTTAAATCTTCTATCCAACGCCATCAAATTTACAAATGAAGGCACGGTCAAAATTCGAGCGTCTGTAAAAGTCATGACGGCACAAACCTTAACCATGCTTTTTGAAGTAAAAGATACCGGAATAGGTATATCGGCAAATCAATTAGAAAGTATATTTAAACCTTTTACACAGGCAGAAACCGGAACAACTCGTAAATACGGCGGAACTGGGCTTGGCCTTACTATAACGAAAACCTTAGTGGAACTGATGGGGGGCGTGCTTAACGTGGAAAGCACACCCGAAACGGGCAGTACGTTTAGTTTTGAATTGACATTTGATACGGTGGAGAAAAACGGAAAGAATTTACATAACAGAAAAATTTCACACAGCGAAATGAAAAAGCCCACTTTCGAGGGCGAAGTTTTACTGTGCGAAGATAATATCATGAATCAACAAGTCGCTTGCGAACATCTTGCAAGAGTGGGTCTAAAAACGATAATTGCCGAAAATGGTAAAGTCGGTTTGGATCTGGTTCAAGGCCGTATGCAAAAAGGCGAAAAGCAATTCGATCTCATTTTTATGGATATGCACATGCCTGTGATGGATGGTCTTGAAGCTGCCGAAAAAATTCATGAACTGAACACAGGCGTACCCATAGTGGCAATGACGGCTAATATCATGTCAGGCGATAGTGAGTTATATGAAATGAATGGCATGAGGGGCTATGTGGGCAAACCATTCACATCACAAGAATTATGGCATTGTTTGATAAAATATTTCAAGCCTTTGAATTGGCAAATCGAAAACGATGAACAGCAAAGGCAAACTGACGATGTTCTTCGGTCAAAGCTTATATATAGATTTTTAATAACCAACAAAAATAAATTAAATGAAATAACAGACGCAATTAGCGCAGGAGACATCAAGCTGGCGCACAGGCTGGCGCATACTTTAAAAAGCAACGCCGGACAACTAAATCAAACTCTTTTACAACAGGCAGCCGAAGAAATTGAAAATAATCTGAATGACGGAGTAAACCTTGTTACTCCCCAACAGATGGAAGTTTTTAAAAACGAATTAAACGCGGTTATCTCAGAATTTATGACGATGGTTAACGAACCAATTGAGTCTGTTTCAACAAAATCATTAAATAGTGAAGCTTCACGTAAATTGTTGACAAAATTAAAACCTATTTTGAAAGATAACGACCCTGAATGTATGTCATTTATAAATGACCTTAGGTTGATACCGGGAAGTGAAAAATTGATTAAGCAAATAGAAGATTTTGATTTTAAGTCTGCGATGGATTCACTTGTTGAAATAATGAAAATAATAAAGGAAATATAAATATGAATAAAACAACCAAAACGGTTAAATTAATAAAAAATGAATTGAAAAAACATTTGAACAAGAAATATCGGCAAAGAATGAGTAGCAATGGCTTATGTCGGGTAAAATTATTCAAATGTTAAGGAGAAAATCATGAAAAAAATTGACTTCATAACACAAACTATTAAATCGAAAAGACTGTTGCTTTCACAAATGGTATTTACCGTACTTGCTTTTGTGATAATGGTTATTTTAAGCTATTTCTTTACTAGTAATATTGTTTACAACGGTCTTACACGCTATGCAGAGAGCGTTTTTGCGTATGCACAGGCCCAGATCGAATATGATCTGATGGAATCCGAAAACGCGTTAGGCGGTTTTGGGCGCGCTGCCCGTTCAATGATATTAAACGGGGGCGGCATAAATGATTTACGAGCCTTAACATATGATATGGCGGATTATTTACATACGACAAAAGCAGCTTCAGCGAACGCGGTAGATATTGTAGAAGACTTATTTATTTACGTTGAAGCGTTTCCGGGCGATCCAACAGTGATAAGCGGATTAGGCTGGGTATTTCCCGAAAATCATGACCCCACTCAGCGTCTTTGGTATCAGGCGTCAGTGACGGCCAACGGCAAAATTGCTACGACAATGCCATTCCAAAGCCTGCGTTCCGAAGAAACCGTCATTACATTTACGCAATGTATTTTTGACGACGGTGGAAATCGTTTGGGTATTGCCGGGCTAAATATACATATAAGTGAAATCGGTAATAATATTGTTAACATCGCCTTGGACAGGGACGGTTACGGGATGCTTTTCAGTCCGGACTTAACGATAATTGCCCATGCGAATCCGGATTTTGTCGGCTTAGATATATACGACCCTGCGCTCCCTCTCATAGTTTTTATTGATGAAATCGCTGCCGGAAAAGATGTTTCGGCGGATACGTTTATTAATTGGAAAGGCGAAGAAACAATCGCATATATCAGAAAGCTTCCAAACGGCTGGCATCTTGGTTTGTTAACGCCAAAAGCACCGTTTTATAAAAATATAAATGATATGATGCTCATTCTCAGCACTTTGGGCGCAGTATTGGCAACGGCATTAATAATAATCCTTATACGGATTGACACAGCAAAAGAAAAAGCGAGTGAAGAAAGCAAGCAAAAAAGTGTTTTCCTTGCCAATATGAGCCATGAGATACGCACGCCCTTGAACGCCGTAATCGGGCTGTCTGAATTGATATTAGGAACAAAAGAATGGAATGATGAAAACCAATACAGGTTAGAGCAGATTATTAATGCAGGTGAAACCCTGCTCAACACGGTAAACGATATCCTTGATATTTCAAAGATAGAAGCGGGCAAATTTGAACTTGTCCCCAACGAATATGACATCCCAAGCATAATAAACGACGCAACTACCCAAAGCATCTTGCACCGGGGTGAAAAGTCCATCGAGTTTGTGATGAACATTTGCGAAAATCTGCCAACGCATCTTTTTGGCGATGAACTAAGAATTAAACAAATATTAAATAATCTATTATCCAACGCATTTAAATACACCATGGAAGGAAAGGTAGAACTAACCGTGAATTGCGTCCGTGACGGCGAATCGGTATGGCTGACATTTATGGTACGCGACACAGGCAAAGGAATTAAGCAAGAAAATATTTCTATTTTATTTAACGATTATACCCAAATGGACATGGCGACCAACCGAAAAATTGTCGGAACCGGATTAGGGTTGTCTATTACCAAGAAATTAGTTGAATTAATGAACGGCAGGATAACTGCAGAAAGTGAATATGGAAAAGGCAGTGTATTTACAGCGCGGTTTATGCAGAAGCATGTAACTGACGCCATAATTGGCCCGGAGATAATTGAGAGCCTAAAAAATTTCCATTATTCCGAGGAAAAACGCCGAAGGTTCGGGACGATGGCTCGAATCAGCCTTCCCTATGCGCGGGTGCTGCTTGTGGATGACGTTGTGACGAACCTTGACGTGGCTAAGGGGCTAATGAAACCTTACAACATGCAGATTGATTGCGTGACCAGCGGTTGGGAAGCCGTTGAAGCTATGCATAATGACGGTATCCGTTATAGCGCCATCTTCATGGACCATATGATGCCCGGTATAGACGGGGTAGAAGCCACGCGCCTCATCCGGGAAATAGGAACTGATTATGCGCAGAATGTTCCCATCATTGCCCTCACCGCAAACGCTATTGTAGGAAACGAAGAGATGTTTTTAAGTAAGGGTTTCCAAGCTTTTGTTTCTAAGCCTATAGAGATATCCCGTTTAGATGCTGTAATCCGGGAGTGGGTTCGGGATAAGGGACAGGAAAAATTATGCAGCCGTTCGGAAGAACATCATTCTTCGTCTGCTGTTCAAAGAAACGATATAAACCAAGAAATAATTAACAGAACAATTTCGGGTTTGAATATCGAAAAAGGGATCAAACGTTTTAGCGGCGGCGTAAACGCTTATCATGATGTTCTATCCTCTTACGCGAAAAATACGCCTCCCCTGCTTAAAGCAGCTGAAGAAGCAAGTAAAAATCAAAACCGATTATCAGATTATGAAACTATTGTACATGGAATCAAAGGATCTAGCCGGGGTATATTTGCGGATGAAATCGCGGATTTGGCGGAATCATTGGAAAAAGCGGCTCATGAGGGGAATTATGCTTATATTGCTGTTCTTAACGGGAAATTTACAAATATAGCCCGAAGGCTTATATCGGATATTGAAGGAATGTTACAAAAAATCCAAAATGGCAATCATAAACCTAGAAAAGATAAACCGGACAAAGAGATTTTAAACAAATTACGCGAGGCTTGCATCAATTACGAAATGACAATCGTAGACACGGTAATCGCGGAATTGGAAGCCTTTGAATATGAATCAGACAGTGAACTTGTCGTTTGGTTACGGAAAAACGTGGAGCAAACGAATTTCGATGAGATTGCCGATAGGCTTTCCGCTTTAACGATAAAGGAGGGTAAAAATGATGAATAACGATTTAAGCGGTAAAAATATTTCAACAAAACGGCGTGACGGGATTATTGATGCTTTAAATAAGGCTATGGAAACATTTGCTGTCAATAATGAAAAATCATTCAACGAAGTTATGTCAAATGCGCTGTCGCCCATTGCGGAAGCCGTTGGATTGGATCGTTTTGCCGTGTACACCCGCAAGTATATGGAAGGTGAAAAACTTTTAGGACAGATTTATCGGTGGGACAGGTCGGAAGGTGGTATGATTTCTTTGACCGAAAGCCTTGTGACACTGCCGGACAACAAGGTGGTTAAGGACTGGGTATCAATTTTAACCCAAAACGAACCCATATTCAAAAGTTGGGAAAAAATGACGGAAGATGAACGGGGTTTCATGGGTTTACTCGGAGTCAAGTCCATCTTTTTAGCTCCGATTTTTTCTCGTGGTGAATTCTATGGAGCAGTAACATTCCAGGACCATACAAACGGCCTGCGTTTCAATGAAGGCTGCGAAGACCTGCTCCGTTCGGCGGCGCATATGTGCGCCGGCGCAATAATCAATGAACAGATGCATAAAAGATTCGATGAATCTTTTGGGACATTGGAACGCAGCAAAAAAATGTCGGATGCGCTTAACAAAGTAGCCTCGATTTTACTTTCAGGCAATGAAGGTAAGGCAGAATCATTTGAAGAAATGATGACAACCTGTATGGGCTTGATTGCCGATATGGCGGATTTAGACAGATTAAATCTTTGGCGGAATAGCTTAACGCCGGACGGCGGCTTGCATACATCGCAAATCTATCGTTGGGACAGGGCATCCGGAGGAACAACGGAACCGACGGCTGAGCTGACGAACATCTCCTATACAAATATCGCACCCGGTTGGGAAGAGATATTGCGGAAAGGAGAATCAATTAACGGCCCCGCTAAACTGCTGCGCGAAAAGGACTTATTTAGCGCATACGGCGTGGTATCAGTTTTCATCACACCAATTCTCATAAAAGACGAATTCTGGGGCTTTGTACTTTTCAGCGATCACCGCAATGAACGTTACTTTGACGATTATTGCTCCGAAATGCTTCGTTCAGCGGCATTCTTATGTGCAAACGCTGTAATACAAAAGGAAATGGAGCGGGAAATAAAAAGAGCAAATCAATTCAATCGCTCCATACTTGAATCCATGCCGGTCGGTATGGCCATCTTCAAGGGCGATCCTCCAAGAGTTATCGATTGCAACGATGAACTTGTGAAGATGTTCAAGACCACAAGACAGCAAATTCTTACCGACTATGATGTTTTTTCACCCGAGTATCTCCCGGACGGGCGTCCTTTCAGCGAGCATGTCATCAGTAACATGAACCGCGCGATAGCCGGTGAAACTGTGAAGGAAGAAGCGCCGCACCAAACGGCGGACGGCGTGCCGGTGCCATGCGACCTTACGCTAACGCGCGTCAAAGACGAGGATGAGTTCATCGGTCTGGGGTTTTTATACGATATGACTACTATGCGCAACAGGGAAAAGGAACTAAAAAGCGCGCATGAAAGATACGAGCGGCAGCTTATTATGTTGAACGCTGTGGTGAAGGCAACTAGAATAGGCTTGTATGATGTAGGGATAACAGATAATGATTTTCTCCATCCGGATAATACTGTTATATTTACGGATGAATTTAGAAATATGCTTGGGTATTCGAATGAAATTGATTTCCCCAATACATTCGGCAGTTGGAAAGACCGCTTGCATCCCGACGACAAGGAAAAAGCGATTAACGATGTTATAAGGCATATTTCAGACAAGACCGGCGAAACGCCATATGACGAAGAATACAGGCTGTTGAAAAAAGACGGCGAATACGCTTATTTCCGCGCTTGCGGCGAAGCTATACGCGATAAAGACGGCAATGTTATCCGCATTACGGGCGCGCTGATGGATATAACGGAAACAAAAAACACGCTGATTAATAAAGAAATGCAGCTGACCAAGCTGAATGTGTTAATCCGGGCGACAAAGAACGGTTTATGGGATGCGGAAATCATTAATCACGATTCAGCCAATCCCGAGTATATTTTCCATTGGTCTGATGATTTCAGGCATATGCTGGGATATACGGACAAAAATGATTTTCCAAATACAGAAAGCAGTTGGAGCGACCGTATCCACCCCGATGATAAGGATCGGGTTTATGATTGCTTTGAAAAGCATCTGTTTGACAAAACCGGAAATACGCCTTACGACATTGAATACCGCATGTTTCGTAAAAACGGTGATTGCGCTTACTTCCGCGACACTTGCGCGGCTTTACGCGACGAAAGCGGAAACCCAATTCGTATAATAGGTACGGTTGTTGATATAACCGAAGCAAAAAACATGGAGAAAAAATTAATTGAAGCAGCTCGGTTCAATCAATCCATACTCGAATCTATGCCGGTCGGTATGTTTATTTATAATGGCAATCCACCTCAAATAGTAGATTGCAATGATGAGCTTACCAGAATGTTTAATGCTCCGAAACAGCATATTATTAAACGTTATTTTCAAGATTTTATGCCCGAGTATATGCCAAACGGAAAACCCTCTGTAGAAGAAGCGCTAAAAATGGGGGCTCGCGCTATGGCGGGGGAAACGGTAAGGGTTGAGTGGCCTCACCATACGTCAGAAGGCGTGCCGGTGCCTTGCGACGTTACGCTTACACGCGTAAAAGACGCGGATGAGTTTATTGGGCTGGGGTTTTTATATGACGTGACCGAAATACGCAAACGGGAGCAGGAGCTTATTCAAGCGAAAGAAATGAACGAGCTGCAGCTTACCAAAATAAATTTGATCAATAAGGCGGCAAGAATCGGTTTATGGGATATGGAAATTATACGGGACAACCCTATGAATCTTAAAAATTACATCACTTATTCTGACGAATTCAGGGAAATTTTAGGATATACCGATGAGAACGACTTCCCCAATTTGCTAAGCAGTTTTAATAATTGCCTGCACCCCGACGATTTCCAAATGGTGACGGATAAGCTTAATAACCACATAGCGGACCCCACGGGTAAAACGCCCTTCGACCCTGAATATCAGGCGAAGAAGAAGAATGGGGAATATGTCTATGTCCGCGCCACCGGGCAATCCATCCGCGATGAATACGGTAACGCAATCCGAACCTTGGGGACGATAATGGACGTATCCGAAGAAATAAATACGCTAACTAATACGGAAAGGCTGCGGCAGCAAGCGGAAGAAGCCAATAAGGCAAAAAGCGTTTTTCTTGCTAATATGAGCCACGAGATACGCACGCCCTTAAACGCTGTAATCGGCTTGTCAGACCTGATTTTGGGTACGGACGGCGGTTTGAATGAAGAAAGCCGCTACCGGCTGGAGCAGATAAATAATGCCGGAGCGACCCTGCTCAGTACAGTTAACGATATCCTTGATATTTCTAAGATAGAGGCGGGAAAATTTGAACTCGTGTCAACTAAATATGATATCCCGAGCATGATAAATGATGCCGTCACTCAAAGCATATTACACAGGGGTGAGAAATCTATTGAATTTGTTATGGATGTCTGTGAAAACCTGCCGACGCATCTTTATGGCGATGAACTTCGGATAAAACAGATATTAAATAATCTTTTATCTAACGCCTTCAAGTATACGATGAAAGGAAATGTGGAGCTGACTGTAAATTGTATCCGCGAGAGCGAAGCAGTTTGGCTGATATTTAAAATATGCGACACAGGTATCGGTATCCGGAAAGAAGATATGGATAATCTGTTCAATGATTATGTTCAAGCGGATATGTCCGCTAACCGTAAAATTATAGGTACCGGGCTGGGGTTGTCCATAACAAAAAGATTGACTGAGCTGATGAACGGTGAGATAACAGCGGAGAGTGAATATGGAAAGGGCAGCACATTCACTGTACGGCTTATGCAAAGGCATGTGACCGAAGATATAATCGGCCCGGAAATAATCAAAAATTTAAAGAATCTAAACTACGCCGAGCAAAAACGCCAGCAAATCGGTGCGCTGGCTAGAATCAGCCTTCCTTACGCACGGGTTCTGATTGTGGATGATGTGGTGACAAATCTTGACGTCGCTAAAGGGCTTATGAAGCCGTACCAAATGCAAATCGACTGTGTGACCGGCGGTTTTGAGGCTGTCGAGGTCATGCACGATGAAAGTATTCGTTATAACGCCATTTTTATGGATCATATGATGCCCGGTATAGACGGCATTGAAGCTACGCGCCTGATACGTGAAATCGGCACTGATTATGCGAAAAATATCCCCATTATCGCGCTCACCGCAAACGCGATAGTGGGGAACGAAGAAATGTTCTTGAATAAAGGCTTTCAAGCTTTTATTTCAAAACCCATAGAAATATCCCGTTTAGACGCCGTCATCCGGGAATGGGTACGGGACAAAGAGCAGGAAAGGGATTATTGCCGTCAAGATGATAAAGAACTATTAACTCAACCTCAAATTAGTACTATAAATAAAGCGCCGCTTGATAAATCAATATCTGGCTTAGATATTAGAAAGGGAATAAAACGTTTTAGCGGCGATTATGATGCTTATCTTGAAGTCCTGCGTTCTTACGTTAATAATACACCGCCCTTGCTTGAAGCGTCACATGAAAAAAGCAAAGACAAGGGTCTCCTGGCGGATTACGAAACAATTGTACACGGAATAAAAGGATCGAGCCACGGTATCTGCGCGGACGAAATCGCTGGCAAAGCGGAAGCTTTGGAGAATGCGGCTCATGCCGGGAATTATGATTATGTGAATGCCAATAACACAGCCTTCACGGAGGCGGCTCGAAGGCTTATATCGGACATTGAAAATATGATTGAAGAAATTCGAGCAGCTCAAAACAAGCCAAAAAGAAATAAACCGGATAGAGAAACGTTGGATAGGCTGCGTGAGGCTTGTATCAACTACGAAATGAATAATGTGGATGCGGCGATTGCGGAATTGGAAACATTTGAATATGATTCGGACAACGAGCTTGTTGTCTGGCTGAGGCAGAACGTGGAACAGACGAATTTTGACGAAATTATTGAAAGATTATCTGCTTCAGAAAATTAAACGGAGGTTGCGAAAATGGAAAATACGCGAAAAAAAATAATAATCGTGGACGATAACGCGGCAAATCTGTCTATTGGCAGAAATCTGTTGAGGACGTTTTACGATGCTTATCCCGCTGCCTCTGCCGCAAAGCTCTTTGAAATCATGGAAAAAATCATTCCTGACTTAGTTTTGCTTGATGTTGATATGCCGGAAATGAACGGATATGACGCCATAAAGATAATGAAAACCAACCAGCGATTTGCGGACATACCCGTAATATTCCTCACAGCGAAAGATGACGAGGCCAGCGAGCTGGAGGGCTTTGATTTGGGTGCGTCTGACTATGTAACCAAACCATTTTCCGGTCCGCTGTTGCTTCGGCGTATCGGCAACCTTCTTTTAATTGAGCAGCAAAAAAAAGACTTGCAAGCAAGTCAGGCGGCATTAAAGGATTATGTGGATAACTTGGAAATCAAGGTAAGCGCAAAAACAACAGAAGTGTTCAATCTTCAAAATGCGGTTCTTACTACCGTTGCGGATTTAGTAGAGTTCCGGGATGAGTTAACCGGCGGTCACATAGCCCGTACACAGTATTATTTGAAGATGCTGACAGATGAAATTCTTCTTGGGGAAGAATATGTGGAAGAAGTTAAAAAATGGGATATGAATATCTTTCTATCTTCTGCAGAACTTCATGATGTTGGAAAAATCGCTATTTCCGACTTGATATTAAATAAACCCGGTAAATTGACTCCCGAAGAGTTTGAAATTATGAAAACCCATGTAACCGCAGGGGTGGAAGCGATAGAAAAAATCATGAGAGAAACAAAAGAACACGCTTTTTTACATCATGCTCTGTTGATTGCCGGAACCCATCATGAAAAATGGGACGGAAGCGGTTATCCAATCGGACTCAAGGGCACTAACATCCCCTTAGAGGGGCGTTTAATGGCCATTGCTGATGTATACGATGCATTGATATCGGAGCGACCGTATAAAAAAGCTTTTTCCCATGACGAAGCGTGCAAAATTATCGTGGAAGGCGCCGGAACCCATTTTGACCCTGTGTTGATAAAGGTGTTTATCAGGGTTAAAGACAAATTTGAAAATATACATATTAGTCATAACTAAAGTAATAATATGACGAATATCGGCGAGAGCGTTAAGTTGTTTTTGCTTTAAACGAATGCGAGGAGTTGAAGAAAATGCAAAACACTCATAAAAAAATAATTATTGTAGATGACAACGCGGCGAATCTGTCTGTCGGCAGAAATCTGCTGAAATCTTACTACGAAGTATATCCCGCGTCCTCAGCCGCAAAACTTTTTAATATCTTGGAAAAGTTCATACCTGACTTGATTTTGCTGGACGTTAATATGCCGGAGATGAATGGTTATGAAGCTATTAAAAAGCTTAAAGCCGATTCCCGATTCGTTAACATACCTGTGATATTCCTCACGGCTAAAAATGATGAGGAAAGCGAACTGGAGGGCTTTGATTTAGGCGCGGCTGATTATATAACCAAACCATTTTCCGGTCCGCTGCTGCTTCGGCGTATCGCCAGCCATCTATTACTCGAAGAACAAAAGCGCGATTTGTTAGAAAGCCGCGCGGCGTTGCAAGATTACGCGGATAACTTGGAAATTAAAGTGCGCGAAAAAACCGCGGCTAAAACAATCTTCCTTGCGAATATGAGCCATGAGTTGAGGACGCCG
>Ga0131853_10001696_pt1 | contig 39292 bp, 30 predicted proteins | sample TergutLab28metaG_FD_92764 | JGI IMG/M metagenome (GOLD analysis project Ga0131853, IMG submission 92764) | Labiotermes labralis P1 segment gut microbial communities from Petit-Saut dam, French Guiana - Lab288 P1 (version 2) (version 2) | ecosystem: Host-associated > Arthropoda: Insects >...
GGATGACCAAAATGATCTTCACTCAAGAACTGGAAGGGATGAGAAGAAGGGGAAGACTCAGGAAAAGATGGAAAGAGGACGTAGAAAGGGATCTTCAAGTGCTGGGAGTGAGAAGATGGAGAGGGTTGGTGGCAGATAAGAAAAAATGGAAGGACATTGTTCGACAGGCCAAAGCCCACAGTGGGCTGTAGTGCCAATGGAAGAAGAAGAAGATGGTTCATAAAGGATATACAGATTTTAAGTACTACATACATGAAACAAAGCAACACTAGCAAAACATACACTTACAGATGATAACTTCATACAAAGCCAAATTTGGCCTCACAGAATACTGAACAAGAAAAGAAGCTTAGTAAGTCCATGTACATTAGCAGTGATATAAGAATCAAAATCAAACAAGACTTCAATCATCTACAAGTTTCCATTTCATTTGTTACCTGATCTGATGCCATGTGCGAAGCACCAGAATCATCAGTATCTACAGCAGCAGGACACATGCCATCTACTTCAACTGATGCAGGAAGTTCTCCAGCACACTCTGAATCCTTGAACAAAATAATTTCCTTACTACTAAAGGGTAAAGAAGGCACTAAATTCCTTAATACCATATAAAAGTAAAAAGGATGTAATACACTCATGCCTTTTGGTGTCTTGCTTAAATGTGCTGTATGAATGATTCATTATGCCTATCATTAATACACACTTACTTACTCCATGAAGCAAAGTCCTTCTTGAAAAGCTAACCAGTTCTCAGCTAGTCAACATTTTACAAAAGCCAAAGCTTCATTATTGCCATTACAAGTGCCCACCACCTGTCTCTATCCTCAGCCAGATCAATCCAGTCTATTCCCCCCCCCCCCAATCCCACTTAATGAAGATTAATCTTAATATTATCCTCCCATCTATGCCTGGGTCTTCCAAATGGCCTCCTTCCCTCAGATTTCCCCACCAAAACCCTGTATTCAACTCTCCTCTCCCCCATACACGCTACATGCCCCCACCCATCTCATTCATCTCGATTTGATCACCCGAATAATATTTGGTGAGACGTACAGATCATTAAGCTCCTCAGTATGTAGTTTTCTCCACTCCCCTGTTACCTTGTCCTCTTCAGGCCCAAATATTCTCTTCAGTACCCTGGTCTCAAACACCCTCAGCATACATTCCTCCATCGTTGTCAGCAACCAAGTATCAAACCCATACAAAATAACAGGCAAAATTATAGTTCTGTATATCTTAATCTTTGTATTTTTAAACAGCAAACTGGAATACAATAGATTCTGCACCAAAAGATAGTAGCATTCCCTGAATGTAATCTGCTCTTAATTTCTTCCTGAATAGAATTCTGATATAATAAAGTTTCTCCCAAATATTTGAACTGTTGCACTCTTTCAAAGGAATTATTATTAATCTTTATCTTGCAACTTCATCCTGCAATCTGAACTCGAGACATGACCACGTACACAGTCTTATCAGCATTGACTTCTAGGCCAATCTCCTTACTAGCAACTACTACAGCCTCTGTATTTTTCTTTATAGTATGTACACTACTGCCCAATATATTAACACAATAAGAATAAACCAAAAACTGATGCGTACCATTTAATTTCAAGTCATGCTGGTTTACCTGGACCCTCCTAATGGCATACTCTCAAGCAAAGTTTAAAGTCAGTGCAGATAAATCATCTCCTTGTTTCAAACCATTCTTGATAGGAAACATGTCACACAAATGTTTGCCTACCAGACTCTGCTATAGTTTGCATTCAGACACATTTTTATTAGTTTTACCAGTTTCATGGGGATACCAAACTCAATGAGAATATTATACAAGCCCCCATCCTAACTGAATCATAGGCTTTCTTGAAGTCTATAAACAGCTGATACACTGCTTCATTGTAATCCAATTTTTTCTCATTTGATGAAAGCAGAATATACAATCAGTAGTTGACCTGTTGCATTTAAATCCACACTGATTATCCCCAATTATTTCCTATGCATATGGAATTAACCTTGACAGCAGGATGTTGGACAAAATTTTATATTTACTTGAAAAAATGATATAGCTCTATAATTACCACAATCTTAGGTATAAAGATTGACTCCCTCCACACCTCAGGCAATTCATCCTTACTCCAAATAGAATTAATAAGTTTATGGATCTCACAGCAAATTGTCCTACCCCTGCTTTAATAAAGTCTGCTGGCATTTGATCAAAACTTGGTGATTTTTTGTCTTTTCAGCTTTTCAACAGCCATCTAAAATCTCAAGAGCACTCAGCTCAGGCAATAGTGACTCTGCTTTATGTACTTCTGTCTGCCTAACATCATTAACCTGACAGAAATGGTTCCTCCACTTAGACAAAATACTGTATATGTCTGCAACCAGACCACTCTTCTCATCCTTTACTATATTATTTCTATGCTGGTAACCCTTCTTAAAGTCACTGACGCTCCTACACAGGTCTGATATTTTTGGCCTTACTGTTAGTTTCAAGTTCATCAAATTTAGCTTTCAGACATTCCTTCTTTTTGTTCCTGAAATGTCCACTAACTTCATGCTTTACATTGTTTAGATTATCTACACTGATTTGGTCTGGATCCTGGAACCACTGCATTTTAGAGTGCATTCTTTGTTCTAAAAATCATGAGCATTCATCAAATCATGGTTTATGCTGCTTCAATTCATACAGACGTAGACTCTCTTTAGGTAAGGTTTTGATAATCTCTTCAATATTTTTTCAAGCCCTAGCTATCACTTCAGTTCTCCAAAGCTAAAAACCTGTTTGAGTTCTTAATCTGATACTGGTGCCTAACCTCCAACTCATTTAGCTTCTGAGATTAAATCCTACCACAACAAACATACGTGCCTTTTTTTTTTTTTAAGTTTTCCATCCTGAAATGTCACAACATATAAATAAATACTGTAGGTCAGTCAATAACACAACATTTATTTTATATACAATGGTATATATGTCAGGGCGACATGTTTAGACCTAGTCGGTCATCTTCAGGTCCTCCAAGAAAACCGATCCAAGAGTTGTGTGTTGTGTTACTGACTGACGTATAGTATTTATTTGTATTCTGTGCTGCTTGTTTACTTACTGCCAATCTTTCCCTAACTTCTGCAACCACCTGATAGTGATCAGTATTACTGTCAGCTCCACTGACAGATCATACAAAAGTACACTCAAATGCATATCTATCATTTTGTGATCAATTTGGTTGTCAGTCTTCCCATTAGGAGAGGTCCAGATGTATTTGTGAATGTTTCAGTGTGGGAACATCGCGCTCTTAACAACCAGATTTTCTGATGTGGCTAAATTTACTATTCTAACACCATTATCATTACTATCCTGATGTAGACTCTCATTCTGTAATTGTCAGTTTCAAAATATCCTCTCTCTCCCTAATTTTACATTTAAAATCTCCTCACAGAATTTGGTATGGTACTTAGGAAAAATTATCAAAAACTTGCTGTAATTTCTCATAAGAACTTTCTTTTGAATCATCACTTTTCTCCTCAGTTCATACATGTGCATTCAAAACAATGATATTACAACAGCGATCTCTCAGAACTATTAAATGACATCCTATCACTAACAACCTCCACTCCCTTAACTGCTAACACTATTTTGTGGTGTACAAAACTCCTGTTCCCAACTGATGATTTTCCTTTCCTTTACCATAGAAAAAATATAAACCCTTACTCTTAGAGTGTCCACTTTGTCCCACCTAACCTCCGGCACATCCGCTAAATCTCATTTTTTATTATTATTTAGCAGGTTGTTCGACGTTTGTACATCTTCCTGCACCCATTTGACAATTATCTTATCTTTTTCTTCCATTTGTCTCTGTCATTCCAGTCTTTTTCTATTAATCCCTTTTCCCCCAACAGTCCTCTAATCCCTTCCACCCAGGTAGCTTTATGTCTTCCTGGTTTCCTTCTTCCTGGTGGGCTCCATTTCATAACTTTTTTTGGTAGTCTCCCCTCTTCCATTCTCTGAACATGTCCATACCATTTTAGTTGTTTAGTCTTAATATCGTCTTAAACAGACCTTGTTACATTCATTTTTTGTTTAATAATAGTGTTCCTAATTTTGTCCTTCCTGGAAACTCGAGCTGATTGTCGCCAAAAGTCCATTTCTGTGGAATTCAGTTTTGATACCGTGTTTGTTTTTAAACACCATGTTTCTGCTGCCCATGAGGAGTTGCTAGTCTTCTATCAGGCGCCTCCCCCAGTGGTGGATAGGGGAATGCTCACCAGATATGGCAGGTACCAGGGAAATAAAATACCCGGGGCAGACCAAAACTAGCACTGCTCCCTTGCAGTTTGATACTGGCGTATCAAGGGCTAGAGGAAGAAAACCTTGATCAAAAATCACCTGGTCCTCCAGGTTGGGGGTTGATGCACCAGGCCAGCCCCCTGCTCATCAAAAAAACAGGAAATTGTTAAAAAAAAAACCATTAAATCTCACTTATACCTTGCCAATTCCCTGGCTACCACTGTAAGTGAACCTGCCCTACACAGGCTCCTTACATTCCAAGTACCAAATCTCATGTCCCTTTTCCATTGCTTAGGTTGTATGAAAGGATCAGTCTAGGCCACATGGCAATCATTTCCATTTCATAACAAGGCCAGTTTCTATGGCGAGGAGTTGTTAGCACCTTGTTCAGCCCCCAAGCTGGAAGAACACCCCTTGTCAGCTGTACATGACTGCTTATTCAACATATTCGCAGCTACCCTCCACATTGAAGGTCGTTCCTCCATCTGCAACCTGAGGATGTGCCATGCCCTGGTGACAGGGAACCACTTATCATGGCACGAATACCCACATATCATGAGAAGCCTCTGAACAAAATCAGCAGAACAGGATCCTGATAAAACCACCCTAAATGCACAGGAAACTTTGGTCTTTTATGAAAAGAGTTTTTCTTTTCTTGAAAACATACAAGAGTTTTTTAGTACAGTATCATAATCTCAACTCTACAGGGCTCTGATGATGGTACAGACTCACTGATATCTTTTTTTGGGCTTTGTCCATCGTCCAATTTTTGATGAAGCACGATATTTTGGAAGCCAGCTTTGTTTCCTCTTAAGGCGTGGAAAACACCTATTATGTTGGGCCCCTTAGATAGAGCCATTCTGTCACTGGGCTCCCGAAATATTGTGCTTCATCAAAAATTAGATGATGGACAAAGTATAAAAAAATAAGATAGGTCAGTGGGCATCATAATCTGTTTTACACCCTTCTTTATAGGAGTGTTCCCATCTTTGCACAGTGCCCATTAAAACCACCCTGTATGCCTGTCCATCTTCATGCATATAACTTGAGAACTGCTAAAAAGACCTTCATGAAATTTTACACTGGACAGTGTCATGAAAAACTGTAACGACATTTGAATTTTTGTTCCGATAAGGCAGCGTTAATAACTACTTTACATTTAGATGTGCCTGAATTTGTACCCTTAGGAGCATTTGTATCTGTTTTGACACGCACAGAGCACCAGCATCCCTGCACTGCACACACATAGGTCCTATCATACTCTGGACCCATATCAAAGTTAGGAAAATAATACCGGACCCTGCCTAATTAAATTCAGTGTGAAGAAGACAAAGTCCAATGCCACAAATGCTTTGGCTGCTCTCTATCTTGCAGCAACAGTACTAAATAAAGTGCATGTTGATTGCAGTTGCAGTGTTAGAATTCAAAGAATATACCACAATATACCATGTGAAGTTTTGTCCCCAACAGTATGTAGTGAGAGTCTCACAGTCAATTCTAGAAATATAAGCAAGCAGTAGTTATGTTGATTGTGGTGTCAAACTTGGTACAGTTCAATCACACATGGGTAAAGGAATGGATATTTGTGTAGACTACACAGACAGATATACCAGTGTGTCAGGTGATATTCTAAAAACCACCAGTTTTAAGGACAGAGAATTTCAACTAGCTTGGAAAACCTTACCACCACAAATTTGGGATTGTACATCCTTCATTCACAGAGAATACATGGAGTGATTAGATACCAGATTTTTCACTCCATTAAAACCCAGATTTTTCACTCCATTAAAACCCAAACAAAATTTCATCCTCTCAAGATGTTTAGAGGCAGCATTTTAAACTTCTAACACTCTGCTTATATCATAATTTTAACACATTTCTAATAATAATACTATACACTCATATGTAATAGCAGAGTGACACTTATTTATATATTTTACCATTCACAACCAACAAATCACATAACAACACTGTACATATGTCTATGAATACTGTGGCTCCCTGAGGATGCCTACAGGTTGTAGCCAAAACATGTAGGAATACATTTGTAATCAATTACTGTTGAAATTAGTTGGTAATAAACTTGTGTATATACTGACCACCATGTCATTAAAGCACCATTCACAACACAGCAAGATGCAATTACTGGCTTTTATCTACTGTGGGCTACAACAATAAAAATAGACTTGCTTACCAAACTATTTCTCTTTCTGTATCTAAACCCCATTCTAAACACATGCCAGTAAGGAACAAAGTTAACCCCATATTAAGAAGTATAAAAATTAATTCTTAAAATTTATGATTCACTTGACAGACATGACTAGAAACCATTGCTCCCAATCACTCACATCTGTATCTTCATTTCCACTACTAGGATGATCATGTGGTGCTTGTGCAAGAAGTTGATAACCACTGTAACCTGGATTGTCATCTTCACTGTCAGAACTATCCTGCTCTATGACAATGACTCCTGCTTCAGATGTAGAGAGGTTCTCATTATATGGCTCCTGTGGGGGCTCTGGTGCCCACATCCCAACCATGATGCCTAAAACATAATCCACATACATACTGACAAGTCAGTGGAATCCAGTAATAAAGATGTATAGATAGCTTCTCACTACAGAGGCCCAAGTTCAATGCAGGGTACTGCAAATGGGGTATGTGGTGTACAAAGTAGCGTTGGTGTAGGTTTCTTTCCTCCCCAGTACACTGTACTTACCTATCATATGAGGGAGGTGGGGAGGGTTGGGGTCAAGAGGACCATTCAAGGCAGCAGCAAAAGCGATCCTTTAACCCCATCACTACAACCACTCACCCTGTCCTGTGGCCCACCCACTCCTTTACAATGGGTACTGGTCTCTTTCCCAGGGTTAAGCGGTCGGGGCACAGCAGTGACTGTAACCTTGGCTGTAGCCAAGGTTAAAGAAAGGATAGAGCTATACCTCTACTCCCCCTCTCAGCCTTTATGGCAGGTTATGGGGTGAACTTTACCTTTACCTTTTACCTTTCAACAATTACTTACAGAAAATGAGTCCACCTTACACATTTGCTGTATTAATACAGTAACGAGTAAAGCTGTTCCTGTGCATTTTATTAAGACATATTGGGGGTACAGAGGTCTAGCTCCACTCATTCTTAACCTCAGCACTAGATCAAGATAAGTGGTTAGCTTCAATGTCCCAGGCTGCTTTACTCCTAGAGAAAGAATCTGCATTACCCACTGAACAGGAGGCTGCATAGGCCTCAGAGCAATTCTGGATGCTTGAGAGAACTACTCCTGGCTACTTGGTATACCAACATGATTACAAAATGAAAAAGACACAGAATTCATCATAAATTCAATGGGATGCCAATGTATCATTGCAACAACCATGATTAGCCTAGGTGTTTAATTTCTGTTGTTAAAACCTTAAATATTACAATATAGTGGATGCAGTTCAATACCTGCTTTTGAAGCACAGTGGCATTCAAGGCTACTTAAAATGATGTCTCACACTTTTCCTCAGTCTCTTACAACTGAACCTAAAACAGGCCATCACCACTCCATCTTTCTACTTATCACAATCCTATCCCTTCTTTGCCAGTCTTACATAACCCCTGTTCTTAATGTACTGCTATTAAGCAATTCAACACAAACAAGCATAAAATATACCAATTAAAAGTAAAATAATTACATAATTTTAATTACTTCATTTTCATAAATCTCTACTTCTGCATCAGCAGCTTCACCTTCCACAACTGTCAATGTGGTTTCAAAAGAAAAAGAATGTGACAGCAACCACTATCAGCAGAGGAAATTACATTGATCTCAAATAAAATAATGTCCACGTATATCTTCAGTAACCCCAGAAAATCATGTCTCAGATACAATAACTAAACAACAAGTGAATGAGAATACAATAAAACAATCATTTGCATCCAAAAGGTGCCTTAAACTGCATGAATGTATTCCTAAGGCTTGATCCAGGGATCCACCAAATGTACATAAATAACAAGATTCTGTATTATTTTTGTACGCTGGTATCATCCATGCCAATGTGTGGAAATGTTCACCCAACAGTTCCACTGAAATATAACTTACATGTATTTATAATGGAACAAGGTGTTAGCACTCTCACCTTCTCTACAATGTAAGCCAGCCTATTCCAGACTGCAGGCAAATTATACCACTCTTACTAATGCAAGAAATACTACAAGTTTAATCAAAACTAAATTAAGGTGATCTAAATCAAACCACGTAATATTGCAGTGAAGTGCTACTACCCATCCAATCCCACATAATTACCCAATGATGCAATCAATTGTTTAAGTGTAGGCCATTCTGTAGATATGCAATTTCTAATTATCTCAACTTTGTAAATAATATTCTTTCACAATACAAGCTCTACTCCCAACAAGCCATCAATTTCAGTGCTGTCTTTGCTACCAACAAATTGCATCCTCATCTTATATAAACATTGGAGGAGATATTTGGGCCTAAAGGGGATGAGGTAACAGGTGACTCAAAGAGAATATATTAGGGGGGGCTCCACCATATATACTCCCTACCAAACATTGTCTAAATTATCAAATCAAGAAGAATGAGATTGGCAGAACATTCAGCATGTATAGGGTTTTGGTAGGGACACCTGAGGAAATGAGACCATGTAGAATACCTTGGCATAGATAGAAGAACAATATAAACTGGCCTTCAAGAAATTGAGGTGTGGGAGTTTACCAGACTGACCTGGCTCAGTACAGAGACAGCTCATGTGAACCCGGTGGCAAACCTTCGGGTTCCATAAAATGTTTGGAATTTATTGTCTAGCTGAGAAACTATCAGCTTCTTATTTCAATTTCTTTATTTCTTCCATGAATCCATGTGGGCTGGGATAGTGCAGCAGGTATAGCAACTTGCTACAGGCTAGACACTCCAAGGATCGAATCCCGGTGGGGGCGAGATTTTCCGCACCTGTCCAGACCAGCCCTGGGGCCCACCCAGCCTCCTATACAATGGGTACCAAGCCTTTCCCGGGGGTAAAGCGACTGGGGCGTGGTGTTTACCACCCACCCCCATACAGCGCTGAAGTTAAAATAAAGAGTAGAGCTATACCTCTACTCCACCTCAGGACCTTCATGGCCTTTTATAGGGTGAACTTTACCTTTTACCTTCACCTGTTCCATGAATCCATAACGGTCAACAAAGCCCTTCAATGTAGAACTTGTCTAATGTACATGTAATGATTCTATATAAAACAAAGAACTAGTCATCATGTATACCTCAGTATAACTTCTAAGAGAGATGAATATGATACTTTAGGATTAATGTTCACATGTAATGAAATCAAACATTCAAAATTGGTTTACTTAGTAAGAATGTGCCTACATAGCCATAAATGACTCATTACTTAAAAATAGGTAAAAGGTATAGTCTAGTTGATTTTTTAAGATGTGAATGCACAATTGCATATCACTATTATGGGTTTTGATTCTTATTATAATTAAATTATTCCTCTAAAGTATAAAATTAATGAAAGTACAAATAACCTTTTAAAATTAATTTAAACAATTTTGTATTATAGGACAAATTCTGTATCTGTGTTGGTAAACTACTGAATAATATGTTCCTTTTTTGTTGGTTGTCAAATGAGATAATGGTTGATTTAAGTCCTAGTACTGATGCTATGTATCTCAGAATTTAGCTTAAAATAATTTTTGTTGTGAATCACAAGAAGAGAAAGTGATAACATATATTGGGATTGTCATGATAATATTTTTAATATCCTCAAATGTCCCCTATAAGAACCTCTATTTCTAATCCTCATAATGATTCTAATAATTTTTTTGCAATATAAAAATATTCTTACTATTATTGGAGTTTTCCCAAAATTCTTCGTGATTCTTGGGACAAGAAAGGTCTAAATGCTCTAATCACAAACCATGCTGAACTCAATTTTGACCCTCGTGTCTATATGGGTCTTCCAAGCAAGTGTGTTGTCCAGTGTTATTCCAAGAAAGTTTGTATTACAAATATTAGGTATTTTCTTGTTTTCATGAGATATATATATAAATCAGTTATGGAACTATTTTAGTAACAAACTGCATAAAGTGTGTCTTGTTAAAATTCGGTGATGACAAACTAGTATTAAACCAGCTATTTATATCTTGAAAGATCTTAATTAAAGTGTTTTTAAAGTTTGTACAGTTGGGGTTAGCAATGATTATGCTAGTGTAGTCTGCGAATAGGTCAATATTAGAGTTATCATTTGAAATTTTAGGTAGGTCGTTTGTGTAAACTAGAAAAAGCGGTGGACCACGTAACGATCCTCGAGGGGCAACATGTTTTATTTCAACCCATTTAAAACAGGAGTCAAGAGAAATATTATTTAAAACCACTCTTTGGTATCTTCCCTCAAAGTAAGATTTAATTAGTTTGTATGATGTTTCTTTTATTCCATAAAACGCTAATTTAGTTAATAAAATGTGATTAACACAGTCAAAAGCTTTCTGGAAGTTGCAGAAGATACCTCCAACCATCAATTTATAGCTACGAGCATTTAGTATTCGTCAATTAATTTGTAGGCAGCTTTATCTGTTGATGATGGACTTCTAAATCCAAATTGTTCCTCTACTAGAATATTATTAATCTGAATATGTTTAATGAGTCTGTCACATGTGATTTTTTCGAGAACTTTAGAAAAGGTTGCTATGGACTCTGCTCCACGTAGTTCGTATACACACAGTATGCTCCATACGTAAGCATCCACATTACCTTATATGCTTGCTGTATAGAATTAATTTAAAATTCATTCAACATACATCCAAGCACACGTAGCATTCGAATATGTTATAACACAACGCCCCTTTCATCCTGGCAGAACAACTCACTCTTTTCCGTGTAATTCACCTACTCTTTGAAACCACGGTTCATAGAATACTACAGATTGCAAATCACGATTCACAACATTACAGCCAAAGCAGCATTGAAATTTGGAGTGAAGCTTCGTACTGAAGAAAAGAGGGGAACAACGTTTAGAAGCAGCACAGATGAAATTTTTGAGACACTTACTTGGAATAACAAAACTAGATAAAGAAAAGAATTACTGTATTAGGCAAAAAAACGGGAGCACAGCACATAGTAAAAGAAATAAAACAGTACCAGAAAAAGTGGCTAAACATTTACAGAAGATAGACACAGACTACCAAAATAAGCACTACAATATAAACCAAAGGGACGAAGGAACATAGGACGACAGAGGAAGAGATGGAGGGACCAACTTCATCTTGAGGATCAAGGAACAGGAAACATGACTAATCCTTTAGGAACATGATGATGATTAATGCAAATCACGATTCAGAGGTCACAGTCGCTAATTACAATATCAGGGTTACAATTCTACGTCTAGCCAGATGATCTGTGACGGCTGGTAACTTTCCGCACATATTCAATGCCTGCAGTGTGACTAAGAGAAGTAATTCGTATATGAGATATAAACCGAAGAAAGGTAGGCAGTGGCCAAATGCCGGGATCGTGGTCTTCGTTATGAATATGTGGCAAGAATATTTAAATATGTGACTCATTATTGAGCGTTGAGTTGTCTTTTCTCCAAAGCTGAGACGCTTTGGGGAGTGAAAATGATCACTCACTTTCACAGATCATATACCTCACTTTCGTCCGGTGTGAGGTGAAGTATGCCTGGGGTAATACTTAGCCTCACACATATACCTACGTGACTTCTTGCTTAACTGAACAGAGGAATAGCTTTACAGGTTTAAATAGTACGGAATAATACACGCAGTATTATCAAATATATTTGCTTAAGACATTACAATTACTATTCATCATTATTATAGCGATATTACCGTGGATTCTCAAGGATCCTTTTCATTTTAGCAGGAGAATTTTTTTACCAACTCGGTAACAGTCAGCTTAAAAACAATCCTACTGCACTGAATCATCTTGTTTACCAATGTCGTCTGCTAATCCCTGTTCTGAACCAAATAAATCCAATCCATACCTTTAGACCCTATTTCTTTCAGGCTTTTTAAATACCTTCCCCTCATTTTATCGACGCCAAAGTATTCATATTGGATCTTTTGCCATAAGGTTTTCATACCACAACTCTGTTTTTCCCTTCTCTTCCATATTATGTTACATGCCTAGTGTGTCACATCCTCACTGCTGTCATAATCCTAATGAAATATAGTGAAAACTAATACCATAAAGCTTCTTATTTCACCGCATTCTCCAGCCTCCTGTTATGTCTTCTCTTTTAGGTCCAAATATTCTGTGCAGCACTATTTTCAAATACCCAGTGTATGTTTACTAGACTTATTCAGTGATTGGTATTTATATGAATAAATTATTATTATTGTTACTACTACTACTACTAACTGCATTTGAGTTGTCACTTGGTGGCAGCAGTCCTTACACTAGTACAGACAAAACAAATAAGAATAAATATACATAAATGAAACACTACAAAAAACAGTACAAACAACACAAAACACAGTAAATACAAGTACACGCATTACCAAAACACCCACACATTACAAAACAAGTTAAAACAACCACAGTCCAAGACACACCCAAAAGAAATAGAATATAATCAAGTATCCTCAGTATAAAGTCACCCTAATGTACCAAAATGTATTACTTTTTTATTAATTATTCTGTAGTTGCCTGAAATCTTTTGATGTTACTTGAAACAGGAGTGCCTTTACTTAACCTTTTTTGCATCAAAAGTTAGCTGTAACTCATACAGTGTGATGCTTAAAATGCTGATCAGTGGGTATACATTAGTTTCACTCCCAACTTACATTTTCATGCACCATTGTAATTATTAGTGACTGTTAAAAAATTAAACAGGTTGGTTTTAGGGTAGATTCCAGTGACAAAACACCCATACAAAGTTAGTGAGAACTGGTCAGCTGCTTCAAAACTTGTAAGTAGACAGTACACTCTAACACACATGCATGCACAATAAAGTGATCTTGTAAGCTTACTGTCTTTTTCTAATAAGGAAAGCATTCTAAAAATTATGTAGAAAAGAAATCCCATCATGTCACTCACCTGCAGCCATGCTAAGAACTAAGAAGAGAAAACTGTACAAAAAATATGGGACTTGAATCTCACAGTCAGAATGAAAAGTAATGCTAAATTCACCTGTACATTGGAGCAACATTGCCTGGTATACATATTACTTACTTACTTACTCCATGGAGCAGAATCCTTCTTGAGAAGCTAACCTGTACTCAGCTAGTCAAGAAATTCCCTGAATTTTATGGAACCCACAGGTTCATTACTACATTCACAAGTGCCTGCTACCTGTTCCTATCCTGTGCCAGATCAATTTGGTCCATGCCCCCACATCCCACTTTCTGAAGATCCATCTTAATATTGTCCTCCCATCTATGCCTGAGTCTTTCAAATTGGCTCTTTCCCTCAGGTTTTCCCACCAAAACCCTGTTTGCAACTCTCCTCTCCCCCATACATGCTACATGCCCCATTTATCTCATTCTTCTCGATTTTATCACCCAAATAATTGGTGAGGCGTACAGATCATTAAGCTCCTCAGTATGTATGTAGTTTTCTCCACTCCCCTGTTACCTCATCACTCTTCAGGCCCAAATATTCTCTTCAGCACCCTGTTCTCAAACACCCTCAGCGTACTTTTCTCCATCAATGTAAGCGACCAAGTTTCACATACATACAAAACAACAGACAAAATTATAGTTCTGTACGTCTTAATCTTTGCGTTTTTAGATAGAAAACTGGAAGACAAAAGATTCTGCACCGAATGAAAGCAAGCATTCCCACCTTCAATCTGCTCTTAATTTCTTCCTGAATAGAATTTTCGTCTGTTAAGGTTGTTCTCAAATATCTGAACTCTTCTACCCTTTCACAGGAGATATTATCAGTCTTTATATTGTGACTTTGTCCTGCATTCTGATCTCAAGACATAACCATGTACTTAGTTTTATCAGCATTTACTACTAGACCAACATCCTTACTAGCAACTACCAAAGCTTCCTTGTTTTTCTCTATAGTATGTACACTTCCGCTCAATATAGCCTATTTCATTCATATGTGAAGCTGGGGTGGTGTGTTCCTCTGAAAGTTCCATATCCACCTGCAGGCTACATGGTTTCATAGCCTGGAAGATCACAGTATAAATATCAACTGCTGTGAAAACTTCAAGTCAAAGGCTTTTTGTTTTTATTGCCCATCTTACAGATTTAACCTATTCTTGTTCTAAGGTAGAATCATGCACATTATTTATGCAAGACTAATCTTCTGAAACCGCATGTATGAGGCAGTGCAACACTATTTTCCAGTCAAACTACCCTATAATTCTTCGTGTTCATATTGCTCTTTGTCCACTGGTGCTATAAATGGAAAATTCCACTGACATTATTAAGTGTTGGAAATCTTTCTTTTTATTCTGAACATCAAGTTTCATCACAAAACATTACAAACAAAACACATAAGTGAGGAGCATACTCATAATTATTCTGGGTTGTAATGTTCAGTCAGACAGACTGAGAAGTAGTGCTGTCCCTCGTTTAATCCAAAAATCTGAATTCTCCTTTCCACTTCGGAGTTCCACAGCCAATACAAAGGCTTGTCTTCCTTGTGTACCACATCGTTGAGGGTAATAGTAACAGGGACACATATATTTACCTGCAAAATGGAATAGTTGGAATATCACTGTTCAACTTTACCTTATAACAATAAATATGTATACTGCGTATTAAAATTCAACTAAATATACTTAATTTTTTTATAGAGGACATCCCGTTGTGTTATATAATTGAAAAACAATAATAAATATAAATGTTTACAGTCTAACACAACAATATTTTTATTATTCAACTTATTGGCAACAAGTTTCAGTAATTTGACCATCATCAGGTCATCATTATGTAAAATTTAAAACAGGTAACTTGCAGTGCACATTAAATTCATGTCATATGGGATCCCATTTACACCACTGTTAAAAATCTGTTACAACCTTGATCTATATTACCTATGATGTAATACAATAAGAGTTTTGTGGAGATATAAAATAAAATTGAATTTAAAATTGATACATATTAATATAACACTTACTTAGGCTGTGTTAAAATTAAAAAGTATTTATATTGTCTCTAGTCACAAATTGTAGTATATGCTGCGAGGCACAGAGTTCGTATTTTAATTTTTATTTTTCTTTCATGTAAGCAGAGTACTGGGTGGTGTCAGTAGATTGTATTTTTAACTATTCCTCGTCTCCTGCTGATGACAGATATGTATTGTATCTTCAGTATAAAGTGTAGTTATTGTAATAGAGTAGCAACCACGAATTTTTCCATTTTATTTTGATGACAAGGCTTTTGCGTGTGTGTGTGTCTGGCATAACAATTTGTGACTCTTTCAAATATATTTAAATATCTTTTAAATAAACTTATTTAGGTTATGTACACCTTGTTTTATATTACAGTATCTCTGACATGTTTTGGCTCAATATGGGCCAAAACATATTAGAGATACTGCAATATAAAATAACAAGGTGTGTATAACCTAATTAATTATATTTAGTTTGATTTTAATAAACAGTGTCAAAAATGCATGGTCAGTGCAAAATATTAAAATATGTAGAGATTTGTGAGAATTTACATTGTGCTGTTGAAAACAGACTCCTACTAGGATTCACTGATTCATATTTGGCAGGCACTGCCTGAATACTGAAAACAGATCATGAAAAAGACAGGCAAATGGCGCCTTATACAAATTTGTATAAACTGGTTAGTGAGGTAGAGAAGCTATCATCCACCTTCAGTGTTCAGTCAGAAAGTACCTCTGTAGGTGCTGAACACAGGACCACAATCAAAATACGGACCTTAGTAAAGCACAGCCAGAAATTAATACAACACATTCTGTCAACACCATTGCATTTATCTGGAGCAACCCATCTTCTATTAGTGTTTTAATAGTCCTTACTTTGGGAGATGTAATTTCATTACAAAATTTCATTCAAATTAAGTTTGGTTGGTTGCTCTTTTTTTATAATGTCTTTTAACTTTCTGTATCAGTGAAAATGACCTTAGGGCAATTTTAAATTAAAACACTGCTTTACTTCATCAGGTCCTTTGTTTTCCTTTGAAAATTGCGAACTGTTCATTTATCCAGTCAACAGGTGCCAGCTGAGACACATGCATCTTGTGTGTGTGTGTGTGTGTGTGTGTGTGTGTGTTTTAGTATTGGCATTTTTCTAAAACTACCAGAGATGCTGAAAGTCACAGTATTACACCTGGTTTCTGAAGATTCTTTTCTCCATCACAAAGTGGAGAGAAAACAGAGTAACATCTCCAGCATGTCTGGAAATGGTCGTAAAATTAAAAATTCCATTGTCTTCCAAAGCCTTACAAACCAAATGACCAACTGTACTCTGACATACGAGGTTCCAAAATGTTGTATTCCTGGTGTCAGGTTTTCAAACTACCTTTGGTTTTCTCCTTCTTTCCTTCTTTCACAGGCTTGAAGTGAATTACTGGCATTGCACAAACAAGTTGCATGGGCTGTGGCTCAGTAAGACATACATTTTTTTTATCCCATGCTGCACCTTCTAGGAACAATCCTCGAATGTATATGCCATCCTAAGAAATGATACAGCAAGCAATAATTATTTTTCTTTTTCTTGTATGACAATAGGGATATGAGTCTTGAAAAAAGGCTATAGACAGCCACCCAATAACTAAAACTGGTAACAAAATGACATTGCAACAATAGGTAATACAGCATTTTAAAACATGTAAACATTAAAATATCACTGAAATATAGCATGTAAGTGGTGGTGTAAAGGTTTACTGTTTATGGTAACAATGTCTGTGTGTTAATACCACTCATGCTACTCATATCGGTATGTGTTTATAATGCGTCAGAAAGTAAAATTGATTCATCACATTTCATCATCACATCAGAATATTTTGCATGGTGGTCATTCCCCCCCCCCCCCTTATCTGGAAAATATATATTAATATACACACATAATCTTAGCAATACTGAGATGCACAGTCAGCAAAACATAAAATAATTCACACATAAATTTGAAAAACTGTTATTGCTCTTGTTGTGGTTGTTCACCCATGACAGTTTTTACCTTTATGACCTCTACCCACCTAGACAAGGGCATACATTCCCCAGATATTGTGATCTTGAGAGTGATGGCTGGGAGAAAAATGTACAGTGTAACATGTGCTCTGAACAAGAAAGAGCATGATATTCTTCATATTTATAAAGTTTTACTTTGGTAGGGATGAATGTGTAAATCTGTTGCTATTCATTCGGTGACCATTGCAATCTGCACTTTGGCTCTTTCATTGCTCATTGTTTGAAATGGACAGAAATGCAAAGAAGTAATATACTGATGGAAAATACCTGCCTCAAGCTAGTTAATGATATTAAAAGGCTACCTTCCTGCCACCTGTGAATGTCACAGATAATCACATATTTATTGGAGGTACTCATTATTCCTGAGTATGGACTGCTTTATCTATAAAGAATTAATAAACATATGGTCATCAAGTACAACAGAATTTTGATAATATCAATATAGCTACGTGTTTTGACCACACCAGGCTAGTGTTAGAACATTTTTAAAAAGAATATACATATCAAATTTGCTGGAAATAAGATGACATTTCTTACATAATATTGTCCCAACTTCTGCATTTTTTTTTTTTACATTCAGTAAATTTTTAATTTCATGAAAAGATAAAATGTATAAGACTGTTGAAATTAGAGACACAAAGTGTCAGCGAGGTCTAAGGGTAGTGAAGTTGTACGATGTCTTATTCTATGGTGTGCTGGGGACTGTGTGGTGTTCTGATGTTACATGGTGCAGTATGCAATGAAGTTCAGGCCACTTGAGAAGTATGTCTTATTCACACCACAGCTTGAGGCATACTCAGGCTGTGGTGTGTTAAGATGTATAAGTTTAAAACTGCTTTATCTGTCATGGGTATCTCCTACACATTCCCACATAAAAGGGTAAAATGTATCAAGGTGGACAATGGGACAGAACTTGTAGTGTTCATACAGAGGTTTAGGAAAGTGGGTTTTTTGCTGTCTGTAATTATGATTTCTAGACAATAGACACTAAATTTGCTGATAATTTTTAGCAAAGTAAACATTATTGCTAAAAGTGAAATATGAAATAAGATTATTATGTATCCTTATTGAATAAAATAGCCTAACTACTGCATTTAAAATACATGGCTACAATAATGTTCAAAGAGCCAACATATTCTTCCATTTAGTCTCACAAAATATTATAGCTATACAGGATACCTGAGGAGGTTCAACAATTGCATTTTCATCCACCATAAGAACAGTAAATTCCCAGCACAAGGAATGCACAGATACATTCAAATGTTTTGCTGCAGTCTGAAACAAACATGCAAACTTGTGACACAGTAATAAATATTAAAGTAATTGTATTTCGCTGAAATACAGGACTGTATTCTGAACCAAATTTTGCCCAATTTATTTAATTTTAATTAATATTAACCCAATAATATAGCTACATTACATAAAATAAGCATATATATGTATCAATTTTTTTAATCATTGATTTACAGTAAAAGACTGGTATAGCATACAAAAATGGAGGTCGTTGAGATCTAGAACTTTTTCTTTTAAATGTCTTGTAACTGACGAATAGGTAACCAGATAGAAATAAAATGTTTACACCATGTAAAGCAACACCTGAATTGTGAGTAGCTTTGCAGTAATATTAGTGAAACTCTCATTTAAAGTTGCTCTAGGGGGCAGCTAATCTGAATAGCAAACTAAAGAGAATCTCAAATTTGAAAAAATATAAAATCTGAGATTATTGATGTGTGATCACATGAACTGCATTTTAAATGATAAATACCCACAAATGGAAGAAAGTTAAATTGTAGTTCCACTGTATTTTAAAACAAACATGAAGGCAAAATCACAGTGACATCACTTGGAAACCACACAATGTAGGATATAATTTGAGTGCATATTACAGTGCAAATTATTAGAAGTGTACAACAGACATAAAAATGTTGTTTTCTGCTCTTTTATGAGACCACATTGTGCCATAATTTTCAAACCTGTAGGACAGCAGTGAGGAATCTATTTGGGAAAGTGTAGGCTGACAGCCAGAATAACAGGAGAGGGTGAGTTGTTGCAGCCCAGTTTGAGAAGTACTGCATTCTGAGCACAAGGTCTCGTGTCCATGATCCGAGGTTCTTCAGAGATGGATACGCTGTGAAGAAAGACACACCATACTTGATTCCCTAGTTCAGTGCTATTTCAAACTATACAGATAGTAGCAACTAGTAAGTACATGAACAGTGTTTGAAAATACCACATAACTCTAAATATTACTTAATGTTAAGAGAATGTGAAGTTAAAGGAAGCCATGTAAGTAGCACCCCTGAAGTAAAAGGTCCTATCAAGGAACTGCATCTCTTCTGTGATTTATGTACTGAAATTTAGGAACTCTCCACAGAACATAACACTTCTGGTGCATTCATTCTATTATTTTCCCTCTATGTAACATTTGAGAATAGTTCACAGAAAAAAATTTTTTTGATATGCTATATGGTTTCTCTGTATCTTAGCAACATATTTAGTACTGACTGCCATCAGTGTATGGTAAGCAGGGAGACTTAAAATCAGTATCTCTTAAACATTAATACCTGATGTTCAAAATCAATCATGCTTGATACTTAATTGCTTCTTCAGTCTAAGTTCATACTTTACAGGGAACATAGTCTGTCTAAATTATAAGCTGTGCTCAATGCTTGAATGTTTCTTTAGCTCAGCTTGTACACTGAACAGAACACATACTTTTTCAACTACAAAGATCATTCATTGTGAAACCATAAACATACACAGATATTAATGTGAAGTGCAGGTGGTTTCATCAGATTTTAACCAATATCAGAAGCCTTTTGACAAATTATAGTAAAAATCCCAAATAATAAATTTCACAAACACCCTTCTGATCAAAGTTGTCCTGATATATGCGGGCAGAAGGGTGGGCACAGAGACAGACATGACGAAGCTAAGAACTGCTGTGTGTATGCAAATGCACCTAAAAAGTCAATGTAAACATGAAGCATGTTCCAGTATTGCTAAAATGTAAAAAACATGCAGCCAATTCACAAGAGCTGTATTACATTATCATGAAGTAACCCTGGTTGCCAGTGTCATGTATAAGGTAATAAAATGGCTTCAGGATACATACCTTTCAACCATGCTGCTGGAACTCTGCCCTCATAAATGGACAGAAATATGTGTTCTAGCTCAAATGACATAATGACAAGACCTTTTATACCACGCTGCAAGTCTAACAGAGAGGTATGAATTTCAGCCAAGAGTGTATTGTAACGAGCAATCTGAAATGATAAGTAATTTGTGACATAATAAACATATGCAAGCATACTGACAATATTCTTGATTTCAAACTTTCGCTGTGTTCTGAATATTGTATGCTTCCTTCTGGGTAATTCCCCAGCATCTGAATTTTGTATGCCAACCTTTTGGAACACTCTGTCTGTTCCATCTTCATGGGCGAGTAGGTATGAAGACTGAGTGGAGTTGAGAATGTTGGGGTATTTATACAGGAAAAGTTTTGGTTTGAAAATAGCCTGAGCCAAATGGAAGGACGGTGACAGGATAGGGGCAGGTCCGAGTAGAGAAACAGACTGTGGAGGGCAACGACCCACATGGAGGCCACAGGTGTATATGTGAAGGAGATATGGTGTGTGTCAGGGTGAGCCATGGGACGATAGAGGTCAAACTATTGTGTTACAGGTGGCTGTCTCCTTTCCTTAAGCTTGTGTAGAAGGGGTTTCCAAGATTTGCTTACGGTCAGGCCATCTTGTCTGTTGACATCATCAACATCAACAGAGAAGATGGCCTGACCTTAAGCAAATCTTGGAAACCCCTTCTACACAAGCTTAAGGAAAGGAGACAGCCACCTAAAACACAACAGTCTGACCTCTACCATCCCATGGCTCACCCTGACATGCGCCACATCTCCTTCACATACACACCCGTGGCCTCCATGTGGGTTGTTGTGCTCCACAGCCTGTTTCTCTACTCAGACCTGCCCCTACCCTGTCACCCTCCTTCCGTTTCGCTCAGGCTATTTTCGAGCCTAACCTTTTCTCATATAAATACCCCAACATTCTCAATCCCACTCATTCTTCATATCTACCCGCCTATGAAGATGGAATAGACAGAATGTTCCGAAATGTTGGCGTACAAAATTCAGACGCCAGGGAATTACCCAGAAGAAAACATACAACATATGACAGTACCTGCATATTTGATAATTAATTAACTGGCTGGAAAAATTATTAGTGATATAATGCTGACAGTAAGAATAATTGAGGTTAAGTCGCTGTAAAAGCAATGAAGACATACACTGGAATGAAATTGCAGCTCTTCTCATTCTTAACCTCAGCAATGGATGGGGTCAATGATCAGCTTCACAACCAGGCTGCTTTACCTATGGGGAAAGAAACTCCAGCACCCACTCAACAGAAAGGTGGGTGGCCACTAGAGCTGGTGTGGGTGCTTTGGAGAAGATCTAAATCTGTTGCCCCCGCTGGAAATCGAACTGTCATTGCTTGGATGTCCAGCCCTCATAGTCTAGTGACTACACCAACTGAGCTACCCAGCCTCAGTGACCATGCTAATAGCAGAGTGACACTGGAGAACAACTGTTACTTGTAGGTCCTTCAGCTGCTTTATTTAAGAAATGTTTTGTATATTTATATAATAAAGACAATCACATTACAACTCATTGAGAGCTTTTAAATGGGAAATATTTTTACACATATAAGAGTTCTAAGGTCACACGCATGCTATAAGGTAACTTTTGTGTGCTCAAATGGCATGCAGTTCTGTCATGTCAGAAGTTCTAACATACCACTGGTTTTATCTGTACTACTGGATAAAATTACATCAAAAAAAACTTACTTCTTGCAGTAGAACAATATCCAATGGTTTTATATCAGCTCCAATTAATTTTTCAGCTTTCTGGTATTCAATGGTTTTAGGAATCATTGAAAGCATCTCTGTTGCAAGCTGCATCACCTTGGCGAGAAAAGTGCATTTAGTGTTTCAAATTGGGTGAATATTTAATTTCATGTTTTCACACATACTACACCCACTCTCAATATTTTAAAATTATGTCTCTATGTATTAGTTTATCAGCTGCAGGGATTGACATACGCAGTGAAATAACATATAAGATTTCACCTCACATTTAGTAGTTATATGTACTTTTAATGATCCAAAGGAAAGAAATTTCACCAAATATCTTGTACATTATAAAAGGCTGAAGTTTCTTGTTTTTGCACACATTTCGATCATTCACAACTCATTATTTGAAAACTATTAATTCAGGAGGGTTCAAGTGTTTTGGGATGTGTGTCTATGTCACTGAGTAGTTCTCAATGTCTCAAAAGTACACAGTGCCTTCTAAACACTACGAACACACACCCAACAACACAGTATCACATCCCAGAAGACCTAAACTCTCAATTACACTTCTGTGAGAACCTCCAATTTCTATACTCCCCCCCCCCAGTTTCCATTTGTGGCTAATATCGCATCCATCTGCTCTGCAAAGTGATTTTTTCCATAATTATTTTAGTTTTACATGCATCACAATATTGAGACACTCTGTGAACACATCAACTAACTTTTGGGACACATACATAATTATGAATTTTTCACATACTCAGGATCATGACACAATACTAAATTATCACTACAAGCATACCGTAATATTGAAAACTGAATGTAATATGAACAACAGCAGTCAAAATTTTGTATATACACTCTAAAAATTTAAAAAAAGTAGCATTGATGAACTGGTTTTACATGGATTTTAGATGCAATAACATGATAAGAGATGTGATTATGGAAAGATTAAAGAGGAAAATTTGTACTTCATTTTAATCAGGAAGGACAGTCATCAATTTTAAATTAGCTACAGGCTATACTGGCATTGGTTGTTAACCACTGAAGGAAAAGAACTTCATGCAAAATATGAAACAGATATATTTATATTGTTTTTATACATAAGAGTAATGTTCAAAACTCAAGCATTCACAAATTCCAGCTGTCTGTTTGCTAAGGCACTTTCGTGCCTTCCCTTCATTATCTAGTCCCATATTCTGTCAATGTATACATTCTTAGGAATAGTCCTTCCTTTTAGAGCACCTATTACTTAAACACATACTACATATATGTGCTGAGTGTTGAAATAAGAACATGCATCTGTATGCATACAAACACATGTTCACATATAACAGGATACCTTAATTATAAATGAGGCAGCTGAAGGAAGTATTTAAAGTGTTCCACCCCATTGTTTATATATCATTCAACAAGTTTCTTTAAGCTAACTACATGGGTTTCATTCTTATCTCTTCTTCTCAGTCATATTATAACACTGTCAGCAGCAAACACTACACAGCATCAAATGGTAAAGTGACTCACAAATGATGAACTAAGAATGATGTCAAAGGAAACGGCCACGACCTAACTTGGGTACTGTCCTAGAATGTCCATGGAGGAAATGAGAAATATCACGGAAATGTTCCTTCATGATAGACAGTGTCCCAACCACGATTTGAACTGAACACCATCCGAATACAAGTGTAGAGCTGCATGTCTTGAACTGTCACACAGATTCAGTAAACTCTTCTTGAACTGACAGCTGCATCTGGCATTTCAAGTATATCAGTGTTTCAGAGATCAATACGGTCTCTGTCATCAGGGTTTTGATATAAGAATCACCTGATATTGCTCTTAGACTGAGAATAATTTACTGTGCAGTCTTATAGAATTACTACTGTACAACCATGTTCAGTAACTGACAATCCTAATGGTAAATTGTTTATGGAATCTACCTCGCAATGTTCAGTGCTACTAATGCCATAGATCACTAGGGACACATTGTTCAGCCAGTTCCATCTCCCATCTCATAACCTGTTTACCCACATTCAAACTTGTCATTATGTTCCCTGTCCCATCCCACATCTTCATAACAATGCCTGAAAATGTTCAGCTGTAAAACCTGCAGATATTAAAATTAACCACATAAGTATATTCATGGTAGAGGTCTCTGCAATGAGCTGAATCACTTGTCCAAAGGAATCCTACTGACTATGGGGTGTGTTTGTGTGTAATATAGAAACCTGAGGCCATGGCCCACACTGGACCAGAGCAGCACAGGAAAGTATATTTATTCTACTTCAAATGCCCACTTGGGAAGGTGCTCACTTTTTCTTCCTTGCTTTCTCCCTCCGAAGCTGAATGCTGTACCTCAAGGCTTATAAGAGTCTCACATAATATCCTACTCTCAATGATTAATGCTGTAATGTCTGCATTACAGTGCTGTCCAAACACTTCAGGTTGATCAACAGTTGGTAAAATTGTGATATAATCAGTATATGACTGAAGAGAACCATCTTGTGGCACATAATATGCTGGCAATGATGATAACCTGCAAGTGCAAAATAAATTATGATTTAATCTGCATGCTCTCAACCAATTTGCAGAACACGTCTGAAGCCAAAAGAGTCATCAGGACCACTTACATCACCTCATATCTGTATGAATGATAAATATGTTGTAGAGGGTTGCAGAATACAGTGTATCATACATTTTCATTAACAGATGGGAAAAGTTGAGCTACCAGTCTTTATGCCAATTCTCATCCGAAAGACCAAAATTTTATTTTCAGCCCGAAATGAAATCACAGGAACTCTATTATTATTGGGCTTTAAAAAATGTCTGCTTAATGGATGGCTGACATCCTGCTGAAACAAATTACGATTTTATACAGAATATGCATGGGGTGCGGTTTGGAAAACAGATCAGAAATACCTTGAAAGTTCTGAAATGTGGTGCTGGAGAAGGATGGAGAAGATCAAGTGGACCGATCACGTCAAAAATGAAGTATTGCATACAGTAAAGGAGGAAAGGGACATTCTACATCAATAAAACAAAGGAAGGCAAAACAGAGGGTGTCTGTGAGCTCACACATACATCTAAGTACTGACAAGTGTTAAGTATGACTGTAGCACAACTGCATTATCAATATATACAATGAAAGTAACTTTTCTGACTTCCTGAGCAGGCAGAGATATATATATTGACCTACTGTAAAGTGTGAATAAATAATGATTATCTTCAACCACCGGTGGGTAAAATCATTTCCAAGACAGGTCAGCTACTCTATCTGAACAGCTGCACCAGGTCTCTATGACACTGTAAAGTTTCCACTCAGACTTTACAAATATTTCATCTTGTCATCAACCTGTGACAGCCATATGTTTTCCTGTGGTTTTCCTTTGACCAGAGAAAGCTCTTTTTTTATTCATGTGCACTAAAGAAAAGCTACAATTTTGGTACTTTCTGTAATCATACTGCAACAGAAGGGAACTGCTGACATTTAAATACAACTTCAAGGGATGACATTTGAAGAAGTCTTCAAGGAGTTAAGGCCATTAAATGCTACACTCCTGTTCCCAATGTAACACTTCCTCCTATGATTGTTACTAACATCCTAATATGCTCCAATACAGTTTGCATATATACATATATACCTGTACAAATTGACCTGCAGAGCGTCTTCACAGAAGTACTGATTGACATATGTTTTGAGGAGTCTTCTATCCCAGTCATCTGTCACATGACCTCCATATATAACTCCAGCAATCAAATACTTCAGCGCATCCCATGGGATCTCAACATATTTATCCAAGTAGATGGACAGCAGATTCACTGACAACTAATGATGTTCAGACAATTCAGTTATGTATAGAAATAAAGTATTAAAGCGAAGTAAATTGTTACTGATTTATTTGAACAGATTTTTATAAAGGATGATCAGAACAATTAGTTAGCAATAATATATCTGACTCAAAAGACTTCATAATACACCTTAAGTTGTGTGCCTCATCATATACCTCTGTAGTATTTACATAAAACATTTCTCCACATGCTGGCATTCTGAGATGTTGCTCATTACTTCCTAAAGTAGAAATACATGTTATGCTTAAGCTGCCAATTATGAGGAGTAGGAGGAGGAGAAGAAGGAAATGATGATGATGATGATGAGAGGGGGAGAAATGTCCATTGTCATTTCTTTGGATCTGGTTTCACAGTAATGCAGTGGCATATTCCAGAAGAATTCAATGCAAAACTTATGTAATTTATGTACTTACTTCAAAATCAGAATCACTGAAACTATAAATAATGTTCCATCCAAGTTGCTGAAATTTCTTCCTCTCAATAAGTACAGAATGAAAGAAAGAAAGGCAGAAGAGTAACTTGTGGTAGTTGCTCTGATTTTTGCATGTTGAGAACTGATCCTCAGAAATTGACTGGTAGAGATGCTTCAAGTTAGACCTTAGGCCCTATGGGATGATATGATACAGCATCAGTTGAAGAAATAATGAAGTAAACACATTTGTTACAGAAATTACTATATAAATATTATGCCTCATCCAGCTAAATAAATTCAGCATGGTTGTTAAGATAATGGTCTTCCAAACTTTGATGCATGAAAAGTATTCCTACTTGTTTTGTTTCATTCAGCAATTGGTCATTTTGGTACTACTTATGAGTATGCAGCTTTCTAAATAACTTGGAAGTTCATCAATAACAGCTTCATAAACACTAAGCGGTGCTGCATTAGTGAATGACTCATACCTTGCACTGCTGTTACTATTACCTACAGGTAACTGTTATAACTACACTTATCCTTCACTTTACAGATGCAATCTTTTCCTAAAAAATTGTCTGTATGACGAAAATCCAAAAAGCAATACCCATAGAAGCATAAGGGAAAGTGTACTGAACCATGTGCTCACCTGACCAACTTTACGGACCGTTTGTCCATAAAAGCAAACAAGACAGGCTATGTACATAAAATGTAATATTGAGGTGCATTCACATAGTCATTGTATCCTTAGTTATCTGGGATGCTTTGTGCATGTGCCATATTATATTGTCATCTGTGGCCTGTCTGACTCTTTCATATTTTAAACATTATCTCATTTGCAGCATAAAAAAAATATTGAACATAAAATGTGTGTTGTGATTTTCTCTACAATGTTTGTCTGAAACATTTCTCATTCTAAGAAGAAATGTGCATGATATTATCATAAGTTTACATAGGTCTGCATGTACAGTAACCCTACTTGTCAGATTTTAATGAAACTTGAATTTTCTCACCAGATTTTTGAACAACAGCCAATATTAATTTTCATGAAAAACTTCCCAGTGGGAACTAAGTAGTTCCATGGGGATGGGCAGACAGACAGACAGATAGACATAGCAAAGCTAATAGTCACTGCTAACAATTTTGTGAATGTGCCTTAAAACCCAGTCCTTACAGCAAAAAACAGGCACCAATTATCATACTGTGTTAAAGCAAATATCCATAAAGTGAATGCTGTCTGTAAAGAAAATGATGGGTGTACTATAGATTGAATCTTGTGTGACTAGCATAACTAACATACATACACAATCAATAGTGTGGCGTACGTGCACGCACACACACACACACACACACACAAAACCATAAACCAACTCTTATTATACACAAATGAATCAAACATGAAACAAATAATAATAATTATATTATAGTGCTCTGTAATACGGGACCGCAGTAGCACAGTGGTTAAGGTGCTGTGCTACAAATCGGAAGGTCGCTGGTTCAATCCCAGCTGGTGTCAGTGGATTTTTCATTGACATAAAATCCTTCCAATCGCACTATGGCCCTGGGGTCGACTCAGCCTCTAACAGAAATGAGTAGCAGGAGTATTTCCTGGGGGTAAAGGTGGCTGGTGTGTAAGGGTGACAACCTACCCCCATCCTGTGCCGTTGTCATGAAATCTGGGAGCCTTAACTTCCTGGAACCCTCTGGGTCTGTCCAGGCCTGTAATGGGACTGCTTTACCTTTACCTTTACTCTGTAATACTTTTAGTTGATGCAAAAAAATCTCCCATAGTGCCTCTAGCACGCAATTAAAATAACAAATGTTATCTAAAAACGATACCTTGGGAGGTTCTGTAGTCATCTTGATCCCAGCCTGAAGAACTGATATGGGAAAGTCAGGAAGTGAGCTTGAACTCAACCACAACCTAAAATTGTAGATGAAAATAAAGTACTGACAGAGGAAGTTTCACACAGAACTTCATGTCTGTATGACATTTGTTTAAACTAATGTTTGAAAATTGAATTCACTTCTCCAGCACTCAGAATCAACTGTTGAAGTTGAACATTTGAAAATAATACAACCTGTATTAAAAGAGTGAATGAGTATACTTAAATAAATTCTGAATGAACTGGCAATTCACAATAAGTTCAGAATACCATCTTAGAACTGGCTTGCACCGATCCTAATCAGGAAGATCATGTCGATTAAAATGGACAGTACAAATGGATAATAAAGCCTTTCTAAGGTGAGTAACAGCATTACATTAAATGCTACAAAAGATATCCACTCTGATATTACCGCCACCTAGTCCAGTATCTTGCACACATGCTAATTATAAAGTTAGTAGACATATTAGTAAGTGCTGACCGGAATCTCTTATTCACTTGACTGGTTTGGAGGGTATTCACAATCTTATCCAGCTTTGGCAACCACCTGCGTAACAGGTGACAATTTGCTAAAAATATCCACTGCCCCTCTGTGGCTCCCTGTTGAATAAATCTGGAACAATAATGGAGGAAACTCATACATTTGAACATCTGTTGCTCTGTTGGAAAACAAACAGAAAAATTCACAGGTATTGTGGCTATAGCAGTGATGAAGGAGACAGAAAGTGTGTCTCAGGGAGAAAGACAGAAAGAACAACTACAACATTGTAAAATTTGGTCTGAGGTTACATTTTACAAACATGATCTTTGTTATTCAGCATAATCACTCTCTTTACTCATTCCCACTGCAGTGTTAGGTATTGCTTTAAAACCAGGGTCAGCACAAGACATGGGCACCCCAGGCACATTAATAATTTTGCACCTTGGGCAGGCTAATAATTTGGTGCCTCTTAAAACCAATATTATTGAAACAATTTTGGCCTAGGACAAGGCTGACAAAAATTTTGAGGGCATATGCCCAAACAGCAGGTAATTTTGAGGGAAATTCTTTTACGTATGGAAAACAGAGTCTACGAGCACCATATTTCCGATTATTCCAGTAATGTCTTAGTGCCCTTTATAAGCTGGCACCCCAGGCAGCTGCCCAGCTAGCCTGCACTTAATCTTGGCTAGAAGATTTTTCAATATATTTCATTATTAAGCTCATCATATCAAAAATATTTAAAAAATAAATTTTGATGTCATGGTTTTTTTTTTTTGTGGAAAGGTGAGTTGATCTGAACTCTATGTAAAATAAAGTTTAATATATAGAACTTAAATGAACCAGAACTGAATCTGCTCAACAATATTTGTTAAATTTCATCAGAAATTGTTTAGTCATTCTGAAATAGAATATGCAAACATTCATGGACAGGCCCTACCCTACATGCATTTATTTCAAGCACTTTGTGCAAAAAATGCACAGAGTCCTCGAAAATGTACACACAGCATAACAATTCTGGTACATTCACTCCCTTTTTGTTCAATTATCTTATGAAATCTTTACATACTATAGAAAACGTACAATAAGTGTACAGTCTGTGTTTCACTTTTTTTAACAGTGTTCCCTCAAAATACTTTCCATTCTGATTAGCTTTTAGTGGGTTATGCTCAAGATACAGCAGGAATGGATATAATGTATCATGGAAAGTGTATGTTATTTGTCTGATTGTAACAAAAATTGAAATGTGTTCAGTAATACTCTCCAGTACCATGTTCCATAAAAACATGTTCAGCACTGCTCATGTTGTTACATATGGTCTGACCAATGGTCAGACACATATACTGAAGCTAACAGGTACAAGGTAAAATTGTCTGTTGCTAATTAGCAAGAATGAACAGTGAATTCAGTTTTATTTTATTTCTGAGGCTTATCCAACATCACCTTTTAATTCATGCAGCATTTCTCAAATTATCACGTGTGAACAGACAGATGAACAGGCAGATATGGCAAAACTGGCAAATTTTTACAACTCTCTTCCAAATTTGCCAGCAAGATAGTGAATTCAGCCTGTTTCATTTGTGAGGCTTCTGGAAGAAGAATCCAGCAGCTTGTCCCTAGATATCATGGTATGAGCATGTTTCATCTTCTATACACCTTACATGAATTATGCACAAACCAACTTCTAGTTTATGAGATGAGAGGCCAGTGTTTTAAGTGCTAAAGTACTCTGTAAGAATTCACTTACCGTGTAGCAATTGGAGCTTGTCCTTGTCCTAGAGATATGACATGCAAGTCTGCTAACATTTCACAAGAATGAGCAAGTTGAATAACAGCACTGGTGGGATCATCACCAGGTGACAACACAAATATCAGAGGAGTCTGTGGTGTAGAGTCTTCCAGTACAGCTTTAATATCCAGAACTGGTGGTTCCACAAACAGAAAACCCAGGTTGTTAACTATGAACTTTCTCACACAAAATGAGATGCGGTCTGGACGAAGAGCACGCACAAACAGCATATTCTGAAATTCTGTGCATATTTCTTTCCACTCTCCTGAAACAGAATATACTTTGATAAGGATTATTGTTGATGTTCATACTATGGGTCCCAACATGGGCTTGCAACTAACGTTTTCCTATAAGCACATTAACATTTGGAATTTCATAGAGGCATTGTTACATTCAAACTCTAAGATTCACACATCTGTTCTACGTGGACGAAGGTAAACAGAAAATTAAACCTGTCTCCATAAGTAATTCACATTCATTTTGTTATATTTTTTTTCTACATGGAATGCTGACTGCTAGTAACCAAACCAATGCCTCACATCAGATGCCCTTGAAGTTCATATTTACATACTATACTTTCAGACAGTACAGAACACCATAACAAAAAATACTGTTGCACAGCCCACCTTTCCATCTACAACAAAGTATACCCATAAATGATGAGGGTATTTCGACACAGCATTACAAGTGGAATGCTTATTAAAATTAAAACGTGAAGTTTTGTCATCTAGTGTTTAAATTTCACTACAAGATCCAAGCATACATTTCTGTTATTCAAACTTTACATTTATTGAAGCATGGATTATGTCTACAAATAAGTCCAACTCAACAAAAATGTTTATACAGGCAGTAGGTACAGTGAATGAAACTTCTTCTATAGAATTTCGGAGTTGACAACTATGAGACTCTTCTGCCACATTTAAGTGGCAACCAGAATAACAGTACCAAAAATGTCGAGTCAGCCCCACAGGGCAGGTCTTTGGCCTATCACTGTATCTACAAATTGAGTTCAGTTGTATCATTTAATGTGTTAGAACACAGACATACCAACAAGAGGTAAATTCTCTGGTTCCTTATTTGCATACCACAGTTGCCAGTCTAGTTGGTAGAGCACAAAGGAAGACATTACTCCTTGGAATCCTTCCAGTTTGTCGAGTTCTGTAATGTTGCCCCAAGCAAAATCTGGCAACCAATCTGAAATAAAAACTTTTTGACACTGCAGCTTTTTAACCTATATCATAACACACAATATGCAAGACTCGTTTTCCATTTTAAGCAGATAACTGAATGGCAGATGATGCCTCAATTTGATCAGCTCAGATTGTTGAAAAATATTTCAAGTGCCAGAGAGCAGTTAGTTATTTTAAATATTACATAATCATAAAAAGCTACTTGCTATATATAAATATCAATGACAAATTCCATAATCTTCAAAATGTTACCAAATTTTCATAAAATATAATAATGATATATACAATCCTGCTGTATTCAAAGTTTGCTAACGTACATACTGATGAATTTCACACTCATCCCTCAACATCTTTAAGAGCTAGTAAATTAAAATGACAAGATAGGCCGCATATGTATTGTGCAAGGGAGAAATAAGTAAATATTCTTTCTTAAGGATGTTTTCTGCAATGATCCAGTCAGCATTACCAGGCATGATGATATATCTGGACTCAAACCAACACCAGTACTTCAAATTTTTAAAAAATATGAATCATAAAATTCTTCCATCCTCAAAATGGGAAACAATACATTATATATTTATTTAAGGTAAAGAGATATTATTATATGATACACTTATTCAGGAAAAGAAACCAATTTTAACAGCCACATGAAATAATTAATTGCCTTGAGGTAAAAGTATATAGTCGTCCTTTTCCACATCATGAAGGCATACGGAAGTGAATAAAGGTATAGCTCCACTCATTCTTAACTTTGGCACTAGATAGAGGTGAGCGGTCATCACACATCAACTGTTTAACCCCTGAGAAGAAACCTTGGTACCCACTGCATAGGAAACAGGGTAGACCCAAGAACTGCCTTGACCCAGTAAGTAACAAAAGAGTCATTTCAGAAAAAGGGCCTACTGCATGGGGCCTAATTTCAATGGATGGAGGCAGCCCATGGTCTGAATATGCAATGGGTATTGCCTCCGTACACACAGGCAGAATCATATATTTTGTATCCAAAAGCACGTACATAGAAAACATGCAAAGCCATTCTTATAACACATTCCACCTTGGACTACACTCTCACCTGGACATGGATTATCCATCTGACCTTCTCTGTCTCTAACAGCACCACCTTTCAGAAAGAAGTTGTATTCAGCTGCACTTATCTGCTTCTTTACAATCTGGACACACAAGTGAAGTGAGAATAGAAGCCTGTGCCTCTCAAACAACCCTTGGCATGTATTTCTGTGAATAAAGGTGAAATCTTTTGTGAAACTTTTAATAAATGCAACATAAAGTGCAAATACTCTGAACAGAGCTGAAGGTAGTTGAAACATGTAACATGAAAATTGTCTAAATAGCTGTACTGATTGTACATGTACACAGACTGATATGTGAAAGCATATTAATACAAGTACACCACAGAGTTTTCTGAGTGGAGTAATGTATATAGTAACTTAATTCTTCCTGTGTACAAGGGTGTACAAACCCTGGGCACTAAGTTGTCATGGCAACTACATTTTATATGGTGGCACCTAATATTTGTGGGCCATCAGTATGGAACTTGCTGTGACCTAGAATTTTGAAGTGGCTTCAAAATTTCTGGAAATTGTGTGCACCCCAGACTTAGTAAATTCACTGTCTACAAGTCTTGTGGAATTCAGTATTTCTGCACTTCTGTACTTTCATGTCGCAGTTATAATAACTTCCTCCCATTTTACATTACAGTAGATTTAAATGATTTATGTTTTAATTACCTACCAGTTCCAAGGGAAACTACTGTTACAACTTTATACAATTTTAAGACATATACACAAGACTCACTGGAAGAACACTGACAGTTTATATTCATGTTTTGATAATGATACTTCTAAATTAAGTTTTCACTGTACCTGTACACAGAATATGTGTGGTAATCATTCAGAGCGATAATCCTGTCCTCAAAGTTTTGACATGCAGGACTCTTTTCAATAGACAGAACCAAAAGCGAGATATAAGCATCCAGTGAAAACTGATACATTGGGTCAATCTGGCTCATATCATTCAAAACAAAGAATAATATGGAAGCTCTCTCAGCACAAGCATGATATTCCTGGAAGATAAGAAAACACACTTCAAGATCTATTACATATAGCTGATCAAACTACTCCACTGCCGTAAAAAAAATTTTAAAGTAACTTAAGAAGCAAGTTTTCATTCAAATCTTCAACTTAAGCATACTGGCTAGCTGGGAATATAAGTCAATGTTTATAAACCTTAGTGATCTATTTCTGTGCAGTATATGCACTAATAACCCTCCTTGCTACTGAAAGGTGTCACACACAGACCCAAAGTTTGGCATAACTGCAAGGTTTGAGTAAGTAACATAGAGAAAAAAAAAATCACATTAATTTTTTACATATGTTAATAACCTGTTTCCACAAAAGCTTTTGGGTGCGAGTCTGTTTTTATTCCTTACATATCACTTTCACACAGGGTTCAAGAACTTAATTTTGGTGCTCAGAAAAGTCACAACTAACTAATCAACTGAGTGACTAACTAAATAACTAACTTACGTACTCCACGGAGCATAGACCTCCTTGAAAAGCTAACAGTTTCTCCGCTAGTCAAGACATTTCCAACATTTTATGGAACCTGAAGATTGATGATCATGTTCATAAGAGACTACTGCTTGTCCCTATTCTGAGGCACATAAATCAAGTCCACACCCTCCCATCTGATTACCTCAAGAACTATATTGATATTATCCTCCTACATATGCCTAGGTCCAAAAAAAAAGACAAAATTATGTTAAAAAGTTCAACACTTTCATAAGCTGGATTTGTATAGATATAGCTCAGTAATTCCCCAACACTAAGGCCTCAAAATGATATCAACACACAGTGAAAGATTAACCTGTTGCACTGGAATTCTTCCTTAACAAATATGAGAATTATGTTAAAATGTGTTGTTTTCACTGGGGGCAAAATATGTCATTCATTCAGCAGTCAAGGCGAAGATGGAAGCATTTTAAAACCCAGTATTGAAATGAACAAACACAGGAATGAAAATTACATAATGAGAACTTTCATACATTCACATATTGCACGCTTCTTGTGATACTAATAAGATAGAGACTGTGATGAATGGAAGATGGAGAACACAGGAAAGGTATATGAAGTTCATACAAATTATTGCTCAGAATTCTGATGGGAAAAGACCACTTAACAGTACAAGATATAGGTAAGAGGATAATATTCAAATGGACCTTATGAAACAAGCTTGTGTGTATGTGAACACACAATTTCCTGGATAGATGAACTCTTACTGACTGTTTGGTTAGGACCCTGTTACAGTAGAGGTATTACTGCATACATGTATTTATATTTTAAACATACAGACTTTTGCAAAGACAGGAATGGCACATAGTGTCTGCAGGCATCTATGTCAAACAAATTCGGCAACAAACCAGCATTGCCAACCATTAATGGGAACTCCAACCAGCAGTTCTTCTTGAAAATCTGATAGTTGCTTAATCACACAAGAAATTTTTGCACATCATACACAAAAAATGTACATTTTACAACATCATCACATAAATACATGGCCCAGTAAATACATCCTGTGAGCTGGGTCAGTTGTAAGAAGCAATTACTAACTGCCACAGTAACAAATATCTTACCTCTCTTGCACTGTCTAATTCAACTTCAGTTGTTTCTGCAACAGACAACTGTTCAGTAATGGCGGCAGCTGTGGTTTTTAAATTTTGTAGGGTTATCAGTAAATCCAAGTCATCCAGGAGCGAATACTCTGTTTCAAATAACCTGAAATGAAAAATTACAATAAAATAAGAATTTAACTACAAGTGACTTAAGTGCTTCTTTAACATAACCATGTTTTGATGGGTACACATTTTATATTTAAAATGTTTGTTACACAGTTCTTGCTACATGTGATCATTCTCCACATATGCCTAAACATGAACTCTTTTACTGTATTTAGTTCTCTTTCTTGTACCTGTATATAATATATGACCTGGTTCTAAACTTTTTAAATGATGTGTAAGACAGCATTTTCCCACAACCAAAATTTACATGCCACAGCAAGAATTTTAAAAGAAACACACGTGCGCGCACACACACACACACACACACACACACACACAATGATGCTCACTGGTAAATCAATATACGTGCTGTTTGGGAGGTTGTGTTTGTTTTTCTCTCTGTTTCTGGTGATATAATATCTGTAAGAACTAACAGTTACTGATGAAATATCTTAATAAAATAAATGCCTTAAATATTCTTAAAATATGTGAAGTCCAACTTTACAGGGATGCTCCAGTGAATTGTCTCCTTCGTCTCATGATCTACTCATGTACTATCTAAAAAAAATTATACACAAATCTTATAAAAAGAAAAACAATAGAAATACAGAAGTTCCCAATTGTGTGAGATGCTATGCTGTGATCACCAGTCAACAGTCGAACAGCACAGTGGCACTAAAATGTTGGTAATTGCTTACAAAGCAACAAGGTGTAACACCCAAAAATACTGGATTCTTCATCACCACCACCGTGAAAATGTCACACCCCACAAGAGTAAAATGAATATTTGATGTCACGCACATGTGTGAAACTTTGCATCCACACCCCACACTTCAAAGGGACAAATTTATGGTAACAATTGTAATAATAGAGAAAAAGACTTCATCGATCACAACTCAGCTGTGATTGACAGCGTCTTTTTCTCCATTATCACCACCACCCCAGCCACCGCCACCACCAACACCACAATGGTATGAATCCGATCAAAATTTATGGCAGTAGCAAAAATCCTTTCATTTCACTTCAATGGAAATGGTGAACTGCAAGATATGGTTCTTGTACCAAACCACATATATTATTTTAATGGCACACATTACAGTTATTTTACACAAACGCATACACTATTCAACGACTTTAACTTTTCACTGATCAACAAAAGTCACAGAACCATTGTATTATGACACACATCTTTGTTCAAGAACTAGTGAGTGAGTTAAACTCTTATCTTTGTGTGATGCTCAACTCTTTAATCCCCCACCCATACCTAGAAAACTCTTTATATGTTCCAACTAAGAAGCATAAGAGTGACCAAAGAGAAAATTTTATGGAAATAAATTAAATACAGAATATACTGAAAGATTCACATGTATACAAATACTAAAAATGAGGAACACCATATTCTGAGATATGATGTCATGCAATCTAGAAGAATTTTACTCATGTTGCTGAGATGCTGCTCCCTCCATCTTCTGAGGACAGTGGTCTATTACTACTACTAACACCATCACCACCGCATATTGATATATGGGTTCGAGCCCTTTTCGGGCCCGATGAACCTAGACCACCGCATAAAGCTGCCTATCTATGAAGTTTAATATGTCACTTACTAGTATCATGAGCTTTATGTCAAATGTTCTCAATGGGAACAGAACAAAACAACAGCCTCTTTTCTTTGTTCCACTAGAATATCTAATGATCACCAAGTCAACTGAAAATTATTAAGAACAAATTATAATGTTTAATATGTAGACAGTAACATGACCACTAAATCTACTGATTTTCTTCAACCACATTTTGGCTTCTGTGTAAGATAGAAAATTTTAATTTTACCATATCAGTACTGTCATATTTTGCCTGTTTCATCATACCATGTCCTCACACAACGTGTAGCATACAAAAATCCATTTTTTATAAATACACGAAAAATTTTCTATAGAACTATGTATGTATGTATGTATGTATGTATGTATGTATGTATAAGAAGGAAATGAAACAAGCTCTCTAATAACTAATAATAATGAGTACTGCAGTGATGCAGGATCTTCCTTCCTAAGTTAACCTAAGTTAATACTTGACTAACCAAGAAATACCTGGCCATTATGGAGCCCTATGGTTCATTATTGTGCTCACAAATATTCTCCCTGTATTCAGTCAGATGAATACAATCCACACCTTCACACCAAAAAATGCGAAAAAATATCAACTTTACCCCTACAAATATTACAAGAAATAACATTTGCAATAATTTTGATTTAGTTATAATTTTGGACTTAGTTACAACACATTTACATAACAGTATTTATTTGTGTACCTCAGTAGTTCATCTTCAAGGCCTAACAGCTGCCTCTTGGCAGCAGCTATAGCTGAGACAAGATCATCTTTTTGCTCTTGTAGCTGAGGACGTTCCTTCCTTACCACAACACTCAATAACTGAGCTTCCAAGCCTAAAATAAAATACATCCCAAAATTACATGTAATTCCTAAGTCTTGGGGCCTAGAAATTTTTATTTTTATTTCCTACAGGTTATAGTCAAGTAAGCAGTAGAGCAGACCCTCCTCATCTGCAGGATAATACATCACAGTTTCATTTATTTGCTGGGGAATTATTGTGGTGACTCTTTTGGATCATGATGTGGATCCTATGCTCATTTATGGGTGTCCTTGCATAGGCATGTTGCATAATACAAAAGAGGCTGCATATGCCTGCCTCTGGCACCCATTAGTGATCCAGATATCATGCAATACCAGAGGTACTTCAACTGTACTTTTCAGTTTTAAGAACTGTTACCCTCATGTTTTAATAATGTCTGGAGAGTGTAAGGTTTATGCCAATGGAAAGGAATGAGCAAGTAGTTGGATGACATTATGCTGTGAACTAATCACTGATACATTTCATTGAGTAAAATTAAGACAAGATCAAGAGAAGCATTCAGACAAGGAAAAAAAGTTCAACCTAGAAAAGGCCACGAAGGCCCAGAAGGGGAGTAGAAGTATAGCTCTACTCTTTCTTTAACTCTGGCGCTAGATAGGGATGGGTGGTCAACGCCACACCCCAGTCACTCTACCTCCGGGAAAGAGACCAGGTTCCCATTGTATAGGAGGCTGGGTGGGCCCCAGGGCCGGTCTGGACGGCTGCGGAAAACCTCGCTCCCACCGGGATTAGATCCCGGGACCGTCCAGCTCGTAGCGAGTCGCTATACTGCCTAGGTATTTAACAATGAAAGTCTTATATTTCGAGGAAAATTTATTTTATTCAAAGCCATTAAAAGACTGAAATTACCATGAATTAATTTTTGGTAAAATTAACACAGAAAGGATTATAATTTCATTTCTGTGTTTTATTCTGTCTTTTAAAATGGAAGAATCTTCATGAGAAGCTTGCTATAGTGTCCTTGTCGTTGATGTTTTAAGATATACATGAAATCCCATTCCACAAAGTTATGACTGAAATACATTTACATGAATTGCTATTACAAAGCACTTTAAACTGAAAGAGTAAGGGGGCTGCTGGAGGTTACCACTCCACAGTGCTCTCACACCTCCAAATGAAAAGTTTCCAAAAAACAATGATTTCCCATGCAGCATGCCTGACTCACATTATAACCTACATGTTGTTTA